>Ga0164313_10000167_pt1 | contig 46067 bp, 40 predicted proteins | sample GuaBasSedimGuay4_FD_113735 | JGI IMG/M metagenome (GOLD analysis project Ga0164313, IMG submission 113735) | Subseafloor sediment microbial communities from Guaymas Basin, Gulf of California, Mexico - Guay4, Core 4569-4, 0-3 cm | ecosystem: Environmental > Aquatic > Marine > Hydrothermal vents...
AACCAACAGTTTGTCAGAGTTTAAAACATCATATGTATTCAAAGTATCTGCTGTAGATACCGTTGCCTTCTGAAGGTTTCGGCTTGAGAGATATATGTTCTTATCTGTTTCCGAAACGATTAAAAGTGTTTTATTGCCATCAACAGAAAGGTTTTTTAGAATCTCCCTATAAAATTTGGTCTTAGGTGCATCTAATTTAAAATCTTCAATAACAATCAATTCTTTATCTTTTACCTTATAAGTAAGAGCCGATTTCCTGGCAAGGATTTTAACTTTCTTATTTAACTTGAAACCATAATCACGTGGGCTGGGTCCGAATGCTCTTCCACCACCTCTAAGCAACGGCGATTTCAAGGATCCCATCCTCGCTGTTCCCGTACCTTTCTGGCGCTTAACCTTCCTGGTTGAGCCTTTAATTTCACTTCGCTCTTTAGACTTATGTGTGCCCTGACGCTGATTGGCAAGATATTGCTTCACATCCAAATAGATAGCGTGATCGCTAGGCTCAATTTTAAATACGGCATCATTTAATTTTACCTTTTTGCCGGTATCTTCGCCTTTAATATTGAAAACAGATAAATTCATCTTCCTATTTCTCTAAAATTACATAAGAATTTTTAGCACCCGCTATAGAGCCACTGATTAAAACCAGATTCTTGTCAGGAAATATTTTCATCACCTGAAGGTTAAGCTTCTTTACCCTATTGCCACCCATTCTTCCAGCCATTTTCATTCCCTTGAAAACGCGTGAAGGGTAAGAACATGCACCAATTGAACCCGGGGCTCGCAATCTATTGTGCTGTCCGTGTGTGGCCTGTCCTACACCAGCAAAATTATGACGCTTAACAACACCCTGAAACCCCTTACCTTTGGATGTTCCAATTGCATCAACGAATTCACCTTCAGAAAAAACTTCACCAATTGTAATTTCCCTACCTACACTGACTCCTCCTTCAAATTCCATACGGAAATTTCTGAACTCAACAACCTTCTTCTTTGGTGTAGTACTAGCCTTGCTAAAGTGGCCTTGAAGCGCCTTGGGTGTATTTTTAATCTTGCGCTCTCCAAATGCCAACTGAACCGCACGATAGCCATCAGTTTTTTCTTCCTTAACTTGTGTTATAACACAAGGACCAGCTTCTATCACTGTGCATGCGACATTTCGTCCATCGGCACTGTAGATACTAGTCATTCCGATTTTTTTTCCTATTATTCCTGACATTTCTCTTTATTAGAAATATTTTTATTTTTCAGTTCCTAAGCCGTTTTTCGATAAAGGACTGCAAAGGTAGAAAAAATAAGACTTCTAACAAAGCCTCATCATTCATTTACTTCACTTTCCATTGCAAAAAAAAGAACCAACAGTAAAATATTGGTTCTGCGTTCTGCATAACGGTAATATTATACCTTTATTTCAACATCCACACCGCTTGGTAATTCCAATTTCATCAGTGCATCCACCGTCTTTGTGCTGTTGGAATAAATATCCACCAGACGCTTATATGTGAACAATTGAAACTGTTCTCTAGACTTTTTATTCACATGAGGTGAGCGAAGTACGGTAAATATTTCCTTTTTCGTAGGAAGCGGGATAGGGCCATTTACGACTGCTCCTGTGGTTTTTACCGCGCGTACGATCTTCTCTGATGACTTGTCTACCAAGTTGTGGTCGTAAGATTTCAATTTTATCCTTATCTTTTGAGTCATAACAAATAGTTTTACTCTCCTTTAGTTTTCTTTATAATTTCTTCCTGCAAACCTGCCGGTACTTTCTCATAGTGTGAAAAAGTTAATGAAGCCGATGCTCTTCCCGATGAAATGGTTCTTAAGGCAGTTACATAACCGAACAACTCAGAAAGGGGCACATCAGACTTAATCACCTGAGCTCCCGCTTTTGTGTCCATGCCTTTCATAATTCCCCTTCGCTTGTTCAGGTCTCCAGTGATCGGCCCCGTATACTCATCGGGAGTAACAACCTCTACTGACATAATCGGTTCAAGCAAAATTGGTTTCGCTTTTTTGGCAGCATTACGAAATCCGAGACGTGATGCCAGTTCAAAAGAAAGTGAGTCTGAATCAACATCGTGAAAAGACCCATGAAATAAACGAACCTTCATGTCTTCAACAGGATATCCTGCCAAAGGCCCATTTTTCATTGCTTCCTTAAATCCTTTCTCAACCGATGGAATAAACTCTCGTGGAATAACACCACCTACAATATTGTTGACAAATTCCAATCCCTCTTTACCACCTTCACTCGGCCCCATCTCAAATACAATATCCGCATATTTACCACGGCCACCACTTTGTTTCTTATAAAGTTCCCGGTGTTCAACTGTGTTTGTAAAAGACTCCTTATAAGCCACCTGGGGTGTGCCTTGATTTACTTCTACTTTAAATTCCCGTTTCAGGCGATCCATGATAATTTCCAGGTGCAACTCTCCCATTCCCCGCAAAATAGTCTGTCCCGTTTCTTCATCGGTATGCACCTGTAAAGTAGGGTCTTCTTCGACAAGCTTGCCAATTGCCATATTCAGCTTATCAACATCAGCCTGCGTTTTTGCCTCAATGGCATATCCAATTACAGGCTCCGGGAACTCCATAGATTCAAGCACAATTTTATGCTTTTCATCAACCAGGGTATCGCCGGTTTTAATATTTTTAAATCCAACCGCTGCAGCAATTTCTCCTGCATCTACCTCATCTATAGGGTTTTGTTTGTTGGAGTGCATTTGCATCAAACGTGCTATACGTTCCTTTTTACCGGTACGCATGTTGTATACGTAAGATCCGGCTTTCAGCTTCCCGGAATAAACCCGAAAAAAACAAAGTCTTCCAACAAATGGGTCGGTTGCGATTTTAAATGCTAATGCTGCAAAAGGCTCATCAACATTTGGTTCGCGGCTTTCTTCTTTATCAGTATATGGATTTATTCCTTCAACAGGAGGTAAATCCATGGGTGATGGCAAATAAGAACAAACGGCATCCAGCAGCGACTGTACACCTTTATTTTTAAAGGCAGAACCGCAGAGAACCGGTGACATACTCATATCCATTACAGCCATGCGAATAGCTGCCATCATCTCATCTTTTGTTATAGAATCGGGGTCTTCAAAAAACTTTTCCAACAATGCGTCATCGTATTCCGCAACACTTTCGACAAGCTTTTGTCTCCATTCATCTACTGTTTCCTTCAGATCATCAGGTATTGGAATCGTTTCGTAAGTTAAACCTTTGTCTTCCTCATTCCAGATGATTGCTTCATTTGTTATAAGATCTACAACGCCTACGAAGCTATCTTCAGAGCCAATCGGCACCTGTAATGGTACCGGAATAGCCTTCAGTTTTGTCTTTATATCTTCAACAACATTAAAAAAATCAGCTCCTGCACGATCCATCTTGTTGACAAAACATATGCGTGGAACATTATATTTATCTGCCTGACGCCAAACTGTCTCGGATTGAGGCTCAACACCTGACACGGCACAAAACAGCGCCACCGCACCATCTAATACACGTAATGAACGTTCAACTTCTACCGTAAAGTCTACATGACCCGGTGTATCAATTATGTTAACCTTAAATTCCTTGGTTTCTGGAAGTTTTTTGCCCTGTAGAGTAGGATAATTCCAGAAAGTGGTAGTAGCAGCAGAAGTAATAGTAATACCTCTCTCCTGTTCCTGCTCCATCCAATCCATTACTGCACCGCCCTCATGTACTTCACCGAGCTTATGTGTCAAACCTGTGTAATACAATACTCGCTCGGTAACAGTAGTTTTACCGGCATCAATGTGAGCCATGATGCCAATATTCCTGAGATAGTTTAAATCTTTTGTGGCCATGTAACTAATTAAAACCTAAAGTGTGAAAAGGCTTTGTTAGCTTCAGCCATACGATGTACATCATCTTTCTTTTTCACAGATGATCCTTCTCCTTTTGATGCGGCTAGAATTTCGCCTGCCAATCTCTGCTCCATAGTCTTCTCACCACGTAACCGGGCATAATTGATCATCCATTTGATAGCAAGTGAAACTTTTCTATCCGGCCGCACCTCCAAGGGAACCTGAAAAGTAGCACCTCCAACCCTTCGGCTCTTTACCTCAACGGCAGGCGTAACATTGTTTAATGCTTTCTTCCAAACATCTAAACCATTTTCGCCGGTTTTTTCACCTACTATATTTATGGCATTGTAAAAAACCCTAAAAGCAAGGTTTTTCTTACCTTGCATCATCAGATTATTCACAAACCTTGTAACCAATGCCTCACCATAGATCGGATCGGGTAAAAGATATCTCTTCTTCGGTTTTGCCTTTCTCATGCTATGTCAAATTTATTTTTTCTTCGGCCTTTTAGCGCCGTATTTAGATCTTGACTGTAAACGTCCCTCTACTCCAGCGGTATCCAACGCACCGCGAATAATATGATATCGAACTCCAGGAAGATCCTTGACACGACCTCCTCTAATCAATACGATTGAGTGTTCCTGTAAATTATGTCCCTCACCCATAATGTAGGCATTTACTTCCTTGCCATTAGTCAACCTGACTCTGGCAACTTTTCTCATTGCTGAATTCGGTTTTTTAGGTGTAGTTGTGTACACTCTCGTGCATACTCCACGTTTTTGGGGACATGAATCAAGGGCCCGTGATTTTGATTTACTAATCAATCGTTTCCTCCCTTTTCTTACTAACTGTTGTATCGTTGGCATACTTTTTTCTTATTAATATTTTATATGCGTTGAAATTTTTTGGGACTGCAAAGGTAGATAATTTAGTTAATTAAGCAAAGTATTAAAAAATTTATTTATCCTTACGCTTCCCCCATGGTACCGCCAAAATTTATTGGGAACTTTGGTACATCATCTGATTTTTTAATATCTCCAAAAGTTCCCTCATATTTCTCTATATTCTCCTTTAAGGCATAAAGCAGCCTCTTGGCATGTTCCGGAGTGATTACAATCCTGGACTTTACTTTAGCCTTAGGCACTCCGGGCATCATGCGAATAAAATCTATCACAAATTCTGTGTTACTATGCGCAATCATTGCCAGGTTGGCATATTCTCCTTCGGCAACTTCTTCCGAAAGTTCTATGTTAATCTGGTTGGGCTTGGGAGCTTCTTTCTTTTCATCTTCCATCGTTATTCATCTTTAACGTTTGCTTCCTCCTCCACTTTCTCAAATTCTTCCTTAGAGGCGACAAGTGAATCATACTCTTCCTGGGAAGCTACAATTAACTTTTGATAGTCACGCAAACCTGTTCCAGCCGGAATGAGATGGCCCACAATCACGTTTTCTTTAAGCCCTATCAGCCTATCAGTTTTACCTTTCACAGATGCTTCACTGAGTACTTTGGTGGTTTCCTGAAAAGAAGCCGCTGAGATAAAGCTCTCAGTGCCCAAGGATGCCTGTGTGATCCCCTGTAAGGTCGGTTTGGAAACTGCCGGTTGTGCATCTCGCATTTCCATCAATTTCATGTCACGTCGCTTCAAACTCGAATTCTCATCCCTTAGACGACGCGCACTAATTATCTGACCTGCCTTCAGATTTTCCGAATCCTTGGAATCAATAACCACTTTCATATCTAAAATATTATCATTCTCTTCCCTAAACTTCCACTTATCCACAACTTGTCCGTTAAGGAATGTAGTATCGCCGGAATCGATGATCACAACCTTTTGCATCATCTGATGCACAATGGTTTCAATATGTTTATCATTTATTTTTACACCTTGCAGCCGGTAAACTTCCTGAATTTCATTTACCAGGTATTCCTGTACGGCCGTAGGGCCTTTGATTGATAAAATATCTGCAGGGGTTATAGCTCCATCTGAAAGCGCGGTCCCCGCTTTTACAAAATCATTATCCTGTACAAGTATATGTTTGGAAAGAGATACCAGATAGCGTTTCTTAACACCATCTTTAGATTCAATATATATTTCTCTATTACCTCGCTTAATACCTCCGTAAGAAACCACGCCATTAATCTCACTGACTACAGCCGGATTCGACGGATTCCTTGCCTCGAACAGTTCTGTCACTCGGGGCAAACCACCGGTAATATCACGTGACATACCCAATATTCTCGGAATTTTGACTAAAATCTGGCCGGGCATAACCTCATCACCTTCATTTACAGCAAGGTGAGCACCAACTGGAATATTATATAATTTATCCTTCTTTTTACCGTGAACATTAATAGCCGGATTTTTTGCTTTATCCTTAGATTCAATGATCACTTTTTCACGGTGGCCGGTCTGTTCATCTGAAATTTCCCTGAAAGTGAGATTCTCTTCGATAGTGTCGTATTCTATTGTTCCACCTTCTTCAGTAAGAATAACCGCATTATATGGATCCCAACTACACAACTCTCCGCCTTTCTTTACTTCTTTCCCATTTTTTATCTTAAGGAAAGCACCATATGGCACATTATTGCTAATCAAAACCTTCTTAGTTTTGGGGTCAATAATTTTAACTTCGCCGGAACGTCCCATGACAACCATATCCTTTTGGCCATCATTATTTTTCAAGTTCACAACCTTTATGTCTTCAAACTCAACCACACCATCAAACTTGGCTTTTATACCTGCGTCGACTGCTATATTTGATGCCGTTCCACCTACGTGAAATGTTCGAAGTGTCAACTGTGTGCCCGGCTCACCGATAGACTGAGCGGCTATTACACCAACAGCTTCTCCCTTCTGAACCATGAGTCCGGAAGATAGATTTCTACCATAACATCTGGCACATACACCCTGTTTGGTTTCACAAGTCAATACACTTCTGATCTCTAATTCATCGATACTGGTTAAATCTATTGCCAAGGCAATATCTTCAGTAATCTCCGTATTAGCAGCTATCATTAGCTCTTCAGTAATTGGATCAAATACATCATGAACGGTAACACGTCCAAGAATCCTCTCAGAAAGTGGTTCCACAATGTCTTCATTGTCTTTTAGGGCTGTTACGAGAATACCCCTTAAGGTTCCGCAATCCTCCTCATTTGTAACAACATCCTGAGCCACATCTACCAATCTTCTTGTCAGGTAACCAGCATCAGCCGTTTTAAGGGCCGTATCTGCCAGGCCCTTCCTGGCGCCGTGGGTAGAGATGAAGTACTCAATTACATCAAGACCTTCTTTAAAGTTTGAAAGGATTGGGTTTTCAATAATCTCACCAACTGATCCAACCAGGTTTTTTTGTGGTTTGGCCATCAGTCCACGCATACCACCCAATTGCCGGATTTGCTCACGTGAACCCCTTGCACCGGAGTGCATCATCATAAAAATGGAGTTGAAACCATCCTGATCTGCTTCGAGTTGCCTCATCAAAGTACTTGTGACTTGAGAATTGATACGAGTCCAAATGTCAATCACCTGATTATAGCGCTCATTATCTGTAATGAGTCCCATCAAATAATTATTCCATACTTCTTCGACCTCTGCCTTAGCTTCTTCAACCAGTTCAGTCTTTCGATCAGGCACCAATATATCTGATAGTCCAATAGATAAACCACCTTTGTAAGCTTCCTGAAAACCAAGCTCTTTGATACTATCAAGAAACTTAGCTGTACTGGCCATACCTGTAGTTTTAAACACATCGGATATGATACCCTGCAATTTCTTTTTAGAAAGCAATTCGTTTACATAGCCTACCTCTTCTGGTACTAATTCGTTGAAGAGAACTCTTCCGACAACTGTCTCAATCGATTTTTCTTCAAGCTCACCATTTTCATTGCGTACCTTTGTGCGAACTTTGATAATAGCGTGTTTAGACAACCTGCCTTCATTCAGGGCAATAATCACTTCCTCTGATGAATAAAAAGACATGCCTTCACCCAAAACCGGGATTTTCTTTGTCCCTTTTCTGCCTTTTGTCACATAGTACAATCCGAGCACCATATCCTGAGAAGGAACGGTGATAGGTGCGCCATTGGCAGGGTTAAGGATGTTATGTGTGGAAAGCATCAGCATAGATGCTTCCAAAATTGCTTCATGTCCCAGCGGAATATGAACAGCCATCTGGTCACCGTCAAAGTCAGCATTAAATGCCGTACAGGCCAGGGGATGTAATTGAATGGCTTTCCCTTCAATCAATTTGGGCTGAAATGCCTGGATACCTAACCTATGCAATGTTGGAGCCCTGTTAAGTAGTACCGGGTGCCCTTTTAACACATTTTCAAGTATATCCCATACAACAGGATCTTTCCTGTCCACAATCTTTTTAGCAGATTTTACAGTTTTTACAATCCCTCGCTCAATAAGTTTTCTAATTATAAAAGGCTTGTACAATTCGGCAGCCATATTCTTGGGAATTCCACATTCGTGCATGCTTAATTCTGGCCCAACAACAATTACTGAACGACCGGAATAGTCGACACGCTTACCGAGTAAATTTTGACGGAAACGCCCCTGCTTACCTTTAAGCATATCACTCAAAGACTTAAGTGCCCTGTTGCCATCAGACCTGACTGCATTAACTTTTCTGGAATTATCAAACAATGAGTCTACAGCCTCCTGCAACATTCTCTTTTCATTTCTCAGAATCACTTCAGGTGCCTTGATATCAATCAGCCTCTTCAACCGGTTGTTACGTATTATAACTCTCCGGTACAGGTCATTCAGATCGGATGTAGCAAAACGTCCGCCATCAAGTGGAACCAACGGGCGCAATTCAGGAGGAATTACCGGCACCATCTGAATTATCATCCATTCTGGTCGGTTTTCAATCCTGGTGTTAGCATCCCTAAAAGCCTCAACCACTCGCAATCTTTTTAATGCTTCAGCTTTCCTTTGCTGAGATGTATCCGTAGCAGCTTTATGTCTTAAAGTATAGGAGAGTTCATCAAGGTTCAGTTTAGCCAGAAGATTTTCAAGAGCTTCTGCACCCATTTTAGCAATGAATTTGTTAGGATCACTATCTTCTAGCTGATGGTTTTCACGCGGTAGCTTATCTAGAATATCAAGATATTCATCTTCGGTAAGGAAATCCATATGACTCAAACCATCCTCTTCCTTGATGCCCGGCTGGATTATTACATATCTCTCATAATAAATAATCTGATCCAACTTTTTTGTCGGCAGCCCAAGCAGATACCCAATTTTATTTGGAAGAGATTTGAAATACCAAATATGTGCTACCGGTACAACAAGCTCAATATGTCCCATTCTATCACGGCGAACCTTTTTTTCTGTTACTTCCACACCGCAACGGTCACATATAATCCCCTTATACCTGATTCGTTTATATTTTCCGCAATGACATTCCCAATCTTTTACAGGTCCGAAAATTCGTTCACAAAACAAGCCGCCCATTTCAGGTTTATATGTTCTGTAGTTGATAGTTTCCGGTTGGGTAACTTCACCGTTTGAACTTTCCAGAATAGATTCCGGTGAAGCCAGGCTAATTGTGACTTTTGAAAAGTCACTTTTTATTTTTTTGTTTTTTCTGAATGACATAATAATGATTTAAAATTTAACCCCTAACAGGATCGGTTCATTATTCCAATGTGATTTCAAGAGCAAGACCGCGTAATTCATGAACCAATACATTGAATGATTCGGGAATATTCGGCTTGTTCATGTTTTCTCCTTTGACAATGGCTTCATAAGCTTTCGCCCTTCCGATAACATCATCTGATTTAATGGTCAGGATTTCCTGAAGCACATTTGCTGCGCCAAATGCCTCAAGTGCCCATACTTCCATCTCACCAAAACGCTGCCCGCCAAACTGTGCCTTACCTCCCAATGGTTGTTGGGTTATCAGAGAGTAAGGCCCAATAGACCTGGCATGCATCTTATCATCCACCAGATGTCCCAGTTTCAGTATATAAATAACACCCACTGTAACTTCTTGATCAAACCGGTCACCGGTTAAACCATCGTAGAGATAAGTTCGCCCAAATTCTGGAAGTTTTGCTGCCTTTAGTTCTGTAATCACATCATCAATGGTCGCACCATCAAAAATGGGTGTCGCATACTTCTTATCTAATATTTCTCCAGCCCAGCCAAGTACAGTTTCAAATATCTGGCCAAGGTTCATTCTTGAGGGTACGCCCAATGGGTTTAATACAATATCCACCGGTGTGCCATCTTTCAAAAACGGCATGTCTTCCTGGCGTACGATTTTGGCAACAACTCCTTTATTGCCGTGACGTCCGGCCATTTTATCCCCGACTTTCAGCTTACGCTTTTTAGCAACGTAAACTTTTGCAAGTTGTACGATACCTGCCGGCAGTTCATCTCCTACCTCAAGAGTAAATCTTTCGCGTTTAAAAGTACCCGCGATTTCATTCCTCTTTTTATTGTAATTCTTAACAAGCTCGGCAATCAAGGTACTGGCCCTTTCATCACGCACCCAATTAGTCAGAATCAGATCACCAACAAGGTTGGCTTCCTCAACTACATTATAATTGCTTTCATCACGATATATATTCTTTTCAGGAAAGAGTTTCTCTCTAATGGTTTTTTCAGTAAACCTGACACTTTTCCCTATAATCTTATCACCAAATTTATGCTTGATGCCTAACGAAGTCTTTCCATCCAACAAATGAGTGATTTTACCGATCATTCGTTCTTTCAAATTATTCAGATCGCGAGTATACTGCTGCTTCAGCAATTCAACATCTTTCTTGGAACGGGCCCGAAGTTCTTTATCCTTTTTAGGCCTTGAAAACAACTTCGTTTCAATAACCACACCCTGAAGAGACGGTGAGGCTTTCATTGATGCATCTTTTACATCACCGGCCTTATCACCGAAAATTGCCCGAAGCAGCTTTTCTTCAGGAGTAGGATCTGTTTCACCTTTCGGTGTGATTTTTCCTACCAGGATGTCTCCTTCTTTTACTTCCGCACCAACCCTAATGATACCGTCTTCATCAAGATTTTTTACAGCTTCTTCACTTACATTCGGTATTTCTGAAGTAAGTTCTTCTTCTCCGCGTTTTGTATCACGCACCTCGAGTTCGAATTCCTCTATATGAATTGAAGTGAACACATCATCTCTAACTACTTTCTCAGAGATGACAATAGCATCTTCAAAATTATACCCTTGCCAGGGCATAAAAGCTACTTTCAGGTTGCGTCCCAAAGCAAGTTCTCCTCCTTCTGTCGCAAATCCCTGGCAAAGCACCTGGCCTCTTACAACTTTTTCGCCTTTCCTTACAATCGGGCTCAAGCTTACGCAAGTATCCTGATTGGTCCTCTGAAATTTAGTGAGTGGATAAGTTTTTACCTCTTCATCAAACCCAATGAGTCTTTCATCATCGGTCAGTTCATATTTTATAACCATTTTTCGGCCATCCACATAATCCACAACACCATCACCTTCAGCCATAATCAGTGCATGACTATCTCGTGCTACCTGTCCTTCAAGGCCTGTTCCAACAATTGGGGCTTGCGGCTTCATCAGAGGCACAGCTTGTCGCTGCATATTAGACCCCATAAGTGCCCTGTTAGCATCGTCATGTTCTAAAAATGGAATCATTGATGCAGCTACCGAAACAATTTGGTTTGGAGCGATGTCCATATAAGATACATCATTTCTCTCAACAATTGGAAAATCTCCTTCAAACCTGGCTTTAACCTTTTCATTCAGAAAATCTCCATTTTCACTCAAAGGTGCATTAGCCTGAGCAATATTATGTGTGTCTTCCTCCTCGGCTGTGAGATAAATCACTTCACCAGTCATAGTAACCTTACCTTTTTCAGCTTTCCTGTAAGGTGTTTCAATGAACCCCATGGCGTTGACCTTGGCATGAACACAAAGTGAAGAAATCAAACCAATGTTTGGACCTTCAGGTGTTTCAATGGTACAAAGTCTTCCATAGTGTGTATAGTGAACATCCCGAACCTCAAAACCAGCTCTCTCACGTGTCAAGCCACCTGGTCCCAATGCCGACATTCTGCGTTTATGTGTAATCTCAGCCAGCGGGTTAGTTTGATCCATGAATTGAGACAGTTGGTTTGTCCCAAAAAATGAGTTTATTACCGACGACAACGTACGTGCGTTTATCAAATCAACCGGCTTAAAGTCTTCATTGTCCCTGACATTCATCCGCTCACGAATAGTCCGGGCCATTCTCGCAAGTCCTATTCCAAACTGGGTAAATAATTGCTCACCAACTGTACGGACCCTTCTATTACTCAAGTGGTCGATATCATCTACCACAGCTTTAGAATTGATCAAACCGATCAGGTAGGTGACAATCAAGATAATATCTTCTTTTGTGAGAACCCGTGTTTCAGAGCTTATATCAAGACTAAGTTTTTTATTTATACGGTACCTGCCCACTTCACCCAAGTCGTATCGCTTATCACTGAAAAACAGGCCGTTAATAACTTCTCTTGCCGTTTGTTCATCCGGCGCTTCAGAATTACGTAGCTGTCTGTAGATTTGTTCAACAGCTTCTTTTTCTGAGTTTGAATTATCCTTGTGTAAGGTGTTATAAATGATCTGATAGTCATTTATATTTATATCTTCCCGATGAAGTATAATTAATTTAGAACCAGAGTCAAGAATAGTTTCGATATCTTCCTCCTGAAGTTCAGAATCTCTTTCCAGGAGCACTTCATGTCGATCGATTGAAACTACTTCTCCTGTATCCTCATCTACAAAGTCCTCCGTCCATGTTTTAAGTACACGGGCAGCCAACTTTCGTCCAATTACTTTTTTCAATTTCGCCTTCTTGGCTTCCACTTCTTCAGAAAGTCCGAACAAATCCAAAATGTCCTTATCCGAACCGTAACCAATAGCCCGTAAAAGAGTTGTGACAGGGAATTTCTTTTTCCGATCGATATATGCATACATAACGTTGTTTACATCTGTAGCAAATTCGATCCAGGATCCCTTGAATGGAATAATTCTGGCAGAATACAATTTTGTACCATTGGTGTGTTTGCTCTGGGCAAAGAACACTCCAGGTGAGCGATGCAATTGGGATACGATTACTCGTTCTGCACCATTAATAACAAAAGATCCCTTTTCCGTCATATAAGGGATATTGCCCAAAAACACTTCTTGCTCAATAGTCTCAAAGTCCTTATTGTCATCATCGTTACATATCAGCCGAAGTTTTGCCTTCAGTGGTACAGAATAAGTTAGACCACGGTCAATGCATTCTTGTACCCTGTATTTTGGGGCATCGATCATAAAGTCAACAAATTTCAAAACGAAATTTTCCCTGGAATCAGCAATTGGGAAATTCTCAGAAAACACTCTGTATAAACCTTCCTGCACCCGTTGATCCGGGGGTGTGTCCAACTGGAAGAAATCCTTAAACGATCTCAGTTGAACATCTAGAAAGTTTGGATAATCCATTACGGATTTGATTTTTGAGAAGCTTTTCCTCTCTTTATTTTTTTTTGTAGCCAAGGTTTTAGTCTTTAAATGATTTGTAACCTCTATTGTTCAGCCTGATTTACAGGCAAAAACCAACATGGATAGATGCCTGCACAAACAGGAAAAGACCTGACTGAGTAGTCAGGCCTGTTCACATAGTATTAATATGTGTATATGATCAAGATCTTACTTGATTTCTACTTCAGCACCAGCTTCTTCAAGTTGTTTCTTAAGTCCTTCGGCTTCTTCTTTCGACACACCTTCTTTAATGGCTTTAGGCGCATTGTCCACCAATTCTTTAGCCTCTTTCAAACCAAGGCCGGTAAGTTCCTTAACAGTTTTAACAACCTTCAATTTTGCTGCCCCTGCGGAATTAAGTACTACATCAAATGCCGTCTTCTCTTCTACTTCTTCTGCTCCCCCGGCTCCGCCGGCTGCCATTACAGGTGCAGCTGCAGCTGCAGGCTCAATGCCATATTCATCTTTGAGAATATCTGCTAATTCAGATACTTCTTTTACAGTTAAGTTAACCAACTGTTCTGCGAATGCTTTTAAATCTGCCATCTTTTATTAAAGTAATTTAGTTTTTCAATTAATTCTTTTTAGTTCTCACGCTCAGAAAGTGTCTTAACAATCCCGGATAATTTGTCCTGCCCGGATCTCAATTGACCCAATACAGTTTGAACCGGAGATTGTAAAAGAAGTATGATCTCACCGATAAGCTCTTCCTTCGATTTAAGACTGGCAAGCTTGTCGAGTTGATCTTCGCCAATAAAGAGATCAGTATTGATGGAAGCACCCTTTAGTTGCGGTTTATCTCCTTTTGAACTCTTCCTGAATTCTTTCAATATCTTACCAGGTAAATTTCCAATTTCTTCGGAAAATAATATGCCTGTAAATCCTTTTAATACTTCATTGCCAAATTCAGAGTAATCAGTTTCCATTTGATCAAGGGCCTTTGTTATCAGGGTATTTTTATAAACCCCGTACGTCACCCCTTTATTAAAGCAAAGCTGTCTGAAATTGTTCACTTCAGCAACGGTCAAGCCTGATGCATCTGTAAAATAATAATTCTTATTATTCTTAAACCTATCAACGAGTCCGTCGATTACCTGCGCTTTTTCTTCCCTTGTCATATTATTATTCGGATATACTGTTCAAATCAATAGCTATCCCCGGGCTCATGGTACTGGAAAGGTATACACTTCTAAAATATGTCCCTTTTGCAGACGCCGGTTTGAGTTTCGAAATAGTACTTAATATCTCTTTGGCATTATCCACTATCTTTTGTGCATCAAAAGAAGACTTGCCAATACTTGTATGGATAATACTGAATTTATCAACTTTAAAATCTATTTTACCAGTTTTAACTTCTTTCACTGCTTTACCAATTTCCATGGTAACTGTACCAGATTTGGGGTTCGGCATCAAACCTCTTGGCCCTAGGATCCTTCCTAGTTTACCGACTTTAGCCATAACACTTGGCATGGTAATAACCACGTCCACATCTGTCCACCCGCCCTGAATCTTCTTAACAAATTCATCAAGGCCAACAAAATCAGCTCCGGCATCTTTTGCTTCTTGTTCCTTATCCGGTGTGCAAAGAACGAGCACGCGTACATCTTTACCAGTTCCATGTGGTAAAGCGACTACTCCACGAACCATTTGATCCGCCTTTTTTGGATCAACCCCCAACTTAACATCAATATCAACTGAAGCGTCAAATTTTGTAACAGTAATATCTTTTACAAGTTGTGCAGCATCAACCAACGAATACTCAATATCGAGGTCGTATTTCTCCAGTATCTCCTTACGTTTCTTATTAACCTTGCCCATATTATTATTTATTTATTATCCCAGGGAGCTGGACCAGTTACTTTAAGGCCCATGCTTCTAGCTGTTCCCGCCACCATTCTCATAGCAGACTCAATCTTAAAAGCATTCAGGTCAACCATCTTGCTTTCTGCAATTTGTTTCACCTGATCCCAGGTAACCGAACCCACCTTATCACGATTGGGCACTGATGATCCTTTCTTTATTTTTGCTGCCTCTGTCAGCAATGTAGCTGCAGGTGGCGTTTTAATTACAAAAGTAAAAGACTTGTCTTTGAAGATAGTAACAACAACCGGCAATAATTGCCCTTGTTTTTCCTGAGTTCTGGCATTAAATTGCTTACAGAACTCCATAATATTCAATCCTTTACTTCCTAATGCTGGACCTACAGGTGGAGAGGGATTGGCCTGTCCACCACGAATTTGCATTTTTAAATATCCTTCTATTTCCTTTGCCATTTGCTAGTCTTGTTTTTCAACCTGCATGTAGTTTAATTCGACGGGTGTATTTCGCCCAAAAATCTTAACCATTACATTCAATTTCTTTTTCTCATCAAATACTTCCTCAACCGCTCCGGTAAATCCACTAAACGGCCCGTCCATCACCTTCACTGACTCACCTACAATAAATGTAGTATCAAATTTCTCCTCCATATCCTGTGCTTCATCCACTTTACCCAGAATCCTGTTAACTTCAGACTGCCTTAGTGGAACCGGATCACCCGCTCCTTTCCCGGAGCTGCTATAACCCAAAAAGCCAATTACTCCGGGTATATTATTTATCATATGTTTTGATTCTCCATATGAAAGATCGGCCGAGATCAAAATATAACCGGGAAAGAAATTTCTTTCACGTATGCGCTTTTTCCCATTGCGCATTTCGTATACCTTCTCTGAAGGAATTAAAATTTGTGTAATATATTCCTCATAACCTTCTCTGGAAATCTCATTTTCCAAATAGGCCTTAATTTTCTTTTCCTGCCCACTAATCACCCTGAGCACATACCATTTGAGTTCACTCATCTTTTTGAAATACTTCTGTTAAAACTTATCATAAAACCACGTCATAACGTTATCGAAGGCAAAATCAATGATACCAATCACTATGGCAAATATCAATGAAGCGATCAACACCAACATAGAACTGTTTTGAAGCTCCCTGAACTTTGGCCAGGTTACCTTAAACCTAAGTTCATCGTATGATTCTAAGATAAATTTTTTGAGTTTCTGCAATTTATTAAGCGTTTAATACCCAATGCACGGGTGGAGAGACTCGAACTCCCAACCAATGGTTTTGGAGACCACTACTCTACCAATTGAGCTACACCCGTGTAAAATGGCCTGCAAAGTTATTTAAAAAAAATTATAGAAACAAATGCGTTTCCTAAAAAATTAAGAAACGCATCTATATTTTATAAATTATACTCGTTTATTCGAGAATTTCAGTTACCTGACCAGCACCTACTGTCCTGCCGCCTTCACGAATAGCAAATCTCAATCCTTTTTCCATCGCGATGGTGCTGATTAATTTCACCTCTACGGTTACGTTATCACCTGGCATCACCATTTCTACTCCTTCAGGAAGTTTTATTTCACCGGTAACATCCGTTGTTCTGAAATAAAACTGTGGCCTGTATTTGTTGAAGAATGGAGTATGGCGCCCGCCTTCTTCTTTTGACAACACGTATACTTCGGCCATTAAATGACTATGTGGTTTTACAGTACCAGGTTTACAAATTACCATACCCCTGCGAATCTCAGTTTTATCAATTCCCCTGAGGAGCAACCCGGCATTGTCACCTGCTTCACCACGCTCGAGTATTTTTCTGAACATCTCCACACCAGTTACTACTGATTTGAGGTTTTCAGCACCCATGCCCAGTATTTCTACAGGATCACCAGTATTTGTAACTCCGCGTTCAATACGGCCAGTAGCAACTGTGCCACGACCTGTAATTGAGAACACATCTTCAATAGGCATCAGAAAATCTTTGTCTATCAAACGCACTGGCTCAGGGATATAGCTGTCGACAGCTTCCATGAGCTCCCTTATCTTCTCTTTCCATTTTTCTTCACCATTGAGTGCGCCAAGTGCCGATCCCTGAATAATAGGAATATCATCGCCTGGAAAATCATAAAAATTCAACAACTCCCTGATCTCCATTTCTACCAACTCAAGCAACTCTTCGTCATCCACCAGATCAACTTTGTTCATGAATACTACAACAGCTGGTACACCAACCTGACGGGCAAGCAATATGTGCTCTCTCGTCTGAGGCATTGGGCCGTCTGTAGCAGCAACTACCAAAATAGCTCCGTCCATCTGAGCTGCACCCGTTACCATGTTCTTCACATAGTCGGCGTGACCCGGACAGTCAACGTGTGCGTAGTGTCGATTTTCTGTTGAATATTCTACGTGAGCTGTGTTAATGGTAATACCTCTCTCTTTTTCTTCAGGAGCATTATCAATGGAATCAAATTCCGTCACTTCAGCTAAACCTGCTTCTGCAAGCGTCACGGTGATCGCTGCAGTTAATGTAGTTTTACCGTGGTCGACGTGACCTATGGTACCGATATTTACATGCGGTTTCGAACGATCAAAGATTTCTTTAGCCATGTTTGAAAACTTTCTTTTTAGTTAAATAATTAATTCTGTTCAATTTATCAATATAAATAATATAGAGCCAACGACGGGAATTGAACCCGTGACCTCTTCCTTACCAAGGAAGCGCTCTACCCCTGAGCTACATCGGCATGGGCTTCGCTTCTACCATGTTTGTAGAGCGGGAGACGAGGTTCGAACTCGCGACCTACAGCTTGGAAGGCTGTCGCTCTACCAACTGAGCTACTCCCGCATTTCTGCATCTGATTCAACGTCCCATACCGAAGTCAGAGCGCCATTTGTGGGGAGAGCAGGATTCGAACCTGCGAAGGCGTATGCCAACAGATTTACAGTCTGCCCCGTTTGACCGCTTCGGTATCTCCCCGATATCTTCAATAATTTTAGATCTTTTCCTTTTTTTAGGTCTGAAAAATCCTCACCAAAATTAAAGGGACTGCAAAATTATATCCTTTTTTGATTTATTCAAACTTTTAACACAAAATGTAAACAATTTTTTATGCGCCTCCTATAGAATGAGAGAATTGTAAAAAAATAATCATTTACTCGGTCATGTAATAATCTAAAACATCCGGATCCTTTTCCTCCTGTCTGATCTTCAGAAGCATTCCCGGCACTCCCTCCATGTCTTCCAGTACTTCCAGCGCCTTGTAAGCAGCGCCTCGCACATAACCCTCCGGACTACCTTGCGCCAGATGAAGCAGCTTTTTCAGGCCTTCAGCAGCTTCATTTTCTGGTATATCAGTTAAGTACCATGCATAATATGAAACAAAATACCATTGATCACCAGGTTTGAGCATATCCAGCTCCCTGCTAAACCAATCCAGGTGATTTTTATTTTCCTGTTCAATAAAATAATTAGCAAGCGCCACCACTACATAAAAATTGGTTTCATTCATAAATCTTTCAGCAACTTGCTGGACATCCAGGGCCCCACTGTGCAAATATCCGTCTAACGCAACTCCAATTACGGTAATTGAAGAATCATTTAGAGCCCTGCCAAATATTTTTGTATAAGAACCAGAATCTTCCTCAGACAATATTGCAAGGGCTTGTGCCCGCACATAAGGATATGGATCAGCCGTAAGAATTTCTACCTGATCTCTAACCAATACTTTGATGGAATCACTCCATTCGTCGATGGCCCACAAGGCATTGAAGCGATTGGACCAATAAGAGTCTTGCATTGCCTTTTTCAAAATGATAAATCCAATCGAATCCCCGGGATAATCACCAAAATATTCAATAGCATTCATCCGGGGCCTGGCCTCTTCTTCATAATATATGTATTGGTAATACCATTCTTCAGGACTTTTTTGATGTTCGACTTCCCCTACTAACGCAAAATCCGAGTCAAACAAAACGAGATCAGGTACTGTGTCACAATTAAAAGAAAAATGTTGATTTGATTGATCTACTACTATTTGATGGGTTGTCAAATTTCCTCTTTCCCAAATATCCACTTTCACTGGCAAACGATAAACCGGAAACTGTAACGTATCCTGAGTTTGTTTTACTTGCAATCTCAATTGACTCACGCTATCATCAAACACAGTTTTAATATTGAGTTCCGGATGTCCGGCAGCCAAAAACCATTGGTCAAAAAACCAATTGAGATCCTGGCCGGTCACTTTTTCAAAGGCTATGCGCAAATCGTGCACTTCCACCGAATTATATTGGTGTTGATTCAGATAATAGTTTAAACTCTTAAAAAAAGCATCGTCTCCGATATACGTACGCAATAAATGCAAAAGTAATCCCCCCTTTTCATAAGAATGACGATCAAACAAGTCATCAGGATGATCATAGCGATAACGAATCAAATTCATTTTCTTTACTTCTGCTTCGATCAAATATTCATCCAATTGGTCTTTAAGATGCTCTGCGGCTTCATCCTCTCCATATTTATAATTTTTCCACAAGTATTCGGCGTAGGTAGCAAAGCCTTCGTTGAGTACTATATTTGCCCATGACTCACATGTGACAAGGTCACCAAACCACTGATGAAACAATTCATGTGCTATGATATCATCCCAGTTTTCATCTACTAATTCGCGTTTTGTAACTTGTACATCTTCCATAAACACAGTAGCTGTAGTATTTTCCATTGCACCTGTCACAAAATCCCGCACCACAATCTGATGGTATTTCTGCCAGGGATAAGGAAAATCAAGTATGTTTGAGAAAAATTCAATCATTTCAGGTGTGCGACCGAAAATATCGCGAGCATATTGTTCATACTCCGTTTCAACATAATAATTCACTTCTATATCCCGCCATTTATCCTTTACAATTGCATACTTCCCGACGGCTAACATAAACAGATATGGTGCATGTGGCTTATCCATTTTCCAGTAATCCATTCGTGACCCATCTAAATTATCTCTTGAATACACTAAAACACCATTTGACAGAGTAACATATTTATTGTCTACAGTAATATATACTTCCTGTGTGCATCGTTGATTGGGAGCATCTATGGTCGGAAACCAGTGTGAACTGGATTGAGTTTCACCCTGAGTCCAGATCTGAGTGGGTTTGTTGGGATCCTTTTCTTCGGGATCAATAAAATAAAGACCCTGATTTGATTTAATGGCATCACCGAATTTAGTCATGACCTCATCAGGACGGGCAGTATATTCAATTTTAACATTAATACTTTGATCACGAGAAAGCATTCTGCCAAGTTCAATATCTAAAACCTCCCCATCATAAACAAACTGCAATTCAGTATCTCCTTCATCTGTCACCTCCCAAACATGGTAAACCAAAAACCCAACTGCATCCAGCTGTAGTCGGTTCCGGGCATAGAACCAAGGCTCCAATTCAAGAGTAGCCATTCCATTCAGGATTTGATGTTCGATATCAAATGAAACCTCAAGACGGGTATGACGCAAGTTGAATAACCTGGCCCGGGAAGATTTATACTGGAATTCAAGCACATCTTCTTCCCAACCCATATTTACTGAATCAGACATTACATTTATTGAGTCCGATTTATATTCTATTATATTGACTGTATCAGATGAAGAAATGGTATTAGAAGCCGGTGGTTGACTCGTTTTACAAGAAAAACCAATTAAAATAAAAATGATGAATATTAAAAAGTGAATAATTATACGCATAGATCTAAAATTACCGGGGCAAATTAAGTCATATTTGTTTAAAAAACATACGGTTTAAACAAGTACAACGCCACCCATAAGATAATATTGGGCTATAAAGCAACTGAAAAATACGATGGCCGGTTTGAAATCAATTCATAAAATAATTAGGGGCTGTCCTGAAAGTCGATAAAAATTCAAAAAAATAAATGGTTTTTTATATGTACCCACCCTCCCCTGCAAGCTGGCCCCTCGCTAAATTGCTTCACTGGAGCAATTATTAACACTCGGTTCGCTCCAAGGAGGGGAATATCGGTATTTATTTATTTTATTTATGAACCATCCTAGTTTATATACAGGCTTTATTTAGAAAAAGAAAAAATTCATCTCGTTTTTTGAATAAATAATTCTGTGTAAATATGTTTACAATACTATATTTGCCTAAACAATAAATTTGGCGCAAATGAAATTTAAACGCATTTTACTAAAACTAAGTGGAGAAGCTCTGATGGGCTCTCACCAATATGGCATTGATCCTGACAGAGTCAAACAATATGCTGAAGAAATAAAAAAGGTAAAAGAAACAGGTGTAGAACTTGCAATTGTAATTGGTGGGGGCAATATTTTTCGTGGTCTTCAGGCTGTTCAGTCGGGTTTTGACAGAGTTCAAGGGGATTACATGGGCATGCTAGCTACAGTGATCAATGCCATGGCCATGCAAAGTGCTCTTGAAAAAGCAGGGGTATTTACCCGGCTTATGTCAGGCATCAAAATCGAGCAAGTATGTGAGCAGTTTATCCGTCGCCGCGCAATTCGACATCTTGAAAAAGGCAGAATCGTCATCTTTGGGGCAGGAACTGGAAATCCATATTTTACCACTGATTCTGCAGCCAGTCTACGCGCTATTGAAATTGAAGCTGATGTCGTGTTAAAAGGAACACGCGTTGACGGGATTTATTCAGCAGACCCGGAAAAGTACCCGGAAGCTACGCGGTTTACAACAATTTCCTATAAAGATGTACTGACAAAAAATTTAAGAGTTATGGACATGACGGCATTTACACTCTGTCAGGAAAATAAATTGCCCATAATTGTTTTTGACATGAACAAACCTGGCAATCTCATGAAAATTGTTAAAGGAGAAAATGTTGGAACACTTGTGCAATGATCAATGGTAAATATCGGTCATATAGGAAGGTGATTTATGCACCTATTGGGCAAAATAAAAATAGTCCCAAAAACTTTTAGGGGGAAATAATGGAAGGAAAAATATATCTACTACTATAAAAAGTGAAATTCTAATTTAAAATAAATAATAAAATGGAAGATCTGAATTTTTATATCGAATCAGCAAAAGACCATATGGAAAAAAGCCTTTCCCATGTTAAACACGCTTTAGGGAAAATACGTGCGGGGCGGGCTCACCCAAGTATGCTCGAAGGCATCATGGTCGATTATTACGGAAACCCTACACCAATCAGTCAGGTTGCCTCAATTAATACGCCGGATGCCAAAAGTGTAATGATCAAACCCTGGGAGAAGAAACTACTGAAGGAGATCGAGACGGCCATAATCAACAGCGACCTGGGATTAAATCCACAAAATGACGGTGAACTTATTCGCCTAAATATACCAGCACTGACCGAGGAAAGAAGAAAAGAATTAGTCAAACAAGCCAGGCATGAGTCTGAGCATGGAAAAGTGAGCATACGTAATGTTCGCAAAGATGCCAATGAGCATATTAAACAACTTCTGAAAGAGCATGTCTCTGAAGATGCGGTTAAAGATGCAGAGCAGGAGATCCAGGATTTAACTAATGAGAGTATAAAAAATGTTGATACTCTATTGGATGAGAAGGAAAAGGAAATTATGCACGTATAAGTATCTGTCCGGAAATTCCGCTATCTGCGTTACGCTTGACCTCAAAATGGTCATCCCTGGGATACTCCCGGGACTCACATTTTTCGGTCTGCGCAAGCCTTGATAGCGAACATTCTGAATCAGACTCTGAGTTTATAGACAAGTTCTAATTAAAGGTATAATTTCCGGTCGCGGATGTATTGTGCCGTGCTTTTCGAAACAAGATATCGGATTGATCTGTCCTCTTTTACACATTTCCTGATATAGGTTGCAGATATATTCAACATAGGCGCTTCGAGATAAACAACATTGCTGTGTTCATTAAATTTCACATTATGCTTTCCCGGCCGGGGATAAACCAATAAGCCAAAGTCATCCAGAATGACCTGATGATTTTTCCATTTTTTAAAGGATGTCAGATTATCTTCTCCAATGATCAGCTTAAATGCTCTTGATGGGTACTTTTCCCTTAACCAGGCAAGAGTATCTACTGTATAGCTTGGTTTGGGCATATGAAACTCAATATCAACAGCCTTAAACCGGTCGTTACCTTCAATAGCATATTCAACCATTTTCAGGCGGTCAAATTCATGTGCTAGTGATTTACTGCTTTTATGAGGATTTTGAGGAGAAACAACAAACCAGACATCACTCAATTTAGCCTGGGCAAGTACGGCCTGGGCAATAATTAGATGACCAATATGAATAGGGTTAAAAGAGCCAAAAAAAAGTCCGGTCACCATAATTAATCTATATTATTCACAAAATCCAGTATGATTTTTTCGGCACTAGCAAGTGTTTTTTCCAAACTTCTGCTAACAAGAGTGCAATCAAATTCATCTGCAAAAGACATTTCATATTCTGCCTTTTCCAATCTATTATTAATTACTTCAACTGGCTCTGTATTTCGATGTTCTAACCTTTTACGTAATACATCTAATGTGGGAACTCTAACAAAGACAGAAAGTGATTGTTCCATAAAATATTCTTTTAACCGTATTCCACCCACAACATCTACGTCAAAAACTACTACTTTTTTGTCGCGCCACAAGCGGTCAATTTCCGATTTAAGAGTTCCGTAATAAAACCCATCATAAACCTCTTCCCATTCGATAAATTCGTCCTTATCTATTCGTTTCCTGAATTCTTCCGGAGATAAAAAATAATAATCTTTCCCTTCTATTTCACGTTCTTCACGCCGTGGACGTGTTGTTGCAGAAACAGAAAACGCCAAAAAAGAAAAAGATCTCAACAAATGATGTACAATGGTGGTTTTCCCTGAACCTGAAGGGGCTGAAAAAATTATGGCTTTGCCCGGCTTCATCCTTTATGCTGATTTATTTATTTTCATCTTGATCATTTCCACCAAATCAAGTGGTACCCGCTTTCTGTTCAGCTTAGTGATCAGTAGATTTTTTATGGCAATTTCCTGTTCGCAAAATTTTCTGCATTGACAATTAGTACAATCCTCGATCATGGATTCATAACGAGCCTGTTCATCCAAATTGGTCTGTCCATCTATTACCTTTTGCAATAGATCTCTCCTATTGCTGTAATTATTACAATTGGAAGCGCCAAATTGATCTAAAAATGGACACTCGTAATCTTCATCATGTCCCTTATTTGTCATCACTTTTTGATTTATATCCCATTGATTTAGCATATAACTTTAAAAATTCCCGAAGAAGGTTTCGTGCTCTGTGCAATCTTGATCTGACGGTTCCGATTGGAATATCCAGGATTTTAGCCATCTCCTCATATGTAAATCCTTCCAGATCACAAAGTATAATTACAATTCGAAAATCAACGTCCAAAGCATTTAATGCCATAGACACTTCATCACCAATCATATTCTGTAAGGTTTCCAATTGAATATCTGAAGAAAGTATCATATGCATATCTTCAGAATTATAGTACAATTCTACATCCTGGTAGTCAACTTTTTGAGGCTCCTTACTCTTTTTTCTGTATTCATTAATAAAACTATTCTTCATTATACGAAACAACCAGGCTTTGGCATTGGTTCCTTTCTCAAAAGAATTCAGAAATTTAAACGCCTTAAAATAAGTTTCCTGGACTAAATCTTTTGCATCGTCCTCGTCACTGGTGATACGATAAGCAAAATTATACATAGAATCAATGAAGGGTAGAAATTCCTCTTCAAAAATATGCTGTTTCTCTTTATCAGTATATCCTGTTAATACTTCCACTATACAATCCAAAGGTGGGAAAATTCAAAATAAAGATACGGCATTATTCCAGATAAACTGTTATGCTATTAAAAAATCATGGATTTTCAACACCTGTTCGATCAAAAAATGTTTGTCATCATTAATGATCACAAAATCAGCTTGTTTCGCTTTTTGACTTTCAGGCATCTGGTTTCTGATAATATCTTCTACTTGATTTCTGGTTCTGTGATAATCCCGAAGCATAATGCGAAGTATACGTTGTTTCAAAGGAGCTGTTACTGTAATGATCTTATCCATTGCTCTGTATGAGCCCGATTCAAATAGTAGAGCCGCCTCTTTAAGGACATATGGTACCCCAAACTGAGCACCAACCCAATGATTAAAATCTTCAGTAACCCGAGGGTGCACTAATGCATTAATTTTACTCAATTCATCTGCATTGCCAAATACTCTTTCGGAGAGATAAGTTCGATTCAGTGATCCATCCTCAGTATAAGTGTCCGGGCCAAATGTTCTGATCATATCAGCTACCAGGCCATCATTTTCCAACATCAGGGCTTTTGCTCTATTATCAGCATTATAAACCGGGATGCCCAAAACCATAAACATCTTACAAACAGTCGATTTGCCAGAGCCAATACCTCCTGTAATACCTATTTTAAGGGGATTTGGGGACATACATTAACTTTACTTGTTTTTGGTCCAATTCAAGATTCCGAATATAATTCATATTATGAATGACAATTACATCGGTTTGAAGAACAATTTCAAGTGTAATAACGGAATCTTTCGGTGAAGCATTATTGAGATCAGCTATAATTATATAATTGAGGTTGTCCAGATTATTACGTAAATCCTTGCGTACAATGAATTTTGCTTTTACACTTTCATTGGTGAGGTTAATAGAACCATCGAGAGGGAAATTAACTTTTTCAACCTTTAGATCAGCTTCTGTTTCTACCCATTCGTATATATTAAAGCTAACCCGGATCAAATCCGGTGTTTTCCGGATCAAGGAGGAGGAAAACAAATCCATGCTTAATTCCTCATCGTAATGCCTGTGTAAATCAGTTTCGGAAAGGATTAACCTGAAATCATCAGTAAATTTGTTAACTAATGATGAAGGCCCCCTGAACAATACAGAATCGGGTTCTACTACAATATGTGATTCGATTTCGAAGTTATTTCTAAGGTTAATACTTGCCGAATCTACATAAATGTGCAGTTTTCGTTCAATAATCTCATCAATCTGTAGAAAAACTGTATCTGTAGCAACATAATTTACATTCAACCCGTCGAGCTGCTCCGAAAAATCAGGTAACAAGTTGGAGCCGGTCAAAAAAACAGTTTGTGCAGGGTTTTGTAATCGGATTTCGATTGGGTCAACATTGGTAGATATAGTCTTTTTTAACAATTCCCATCCACCCCCCGTTACATTTACGGGTATTTCCTTAGGCAAATCCCTAACTGCCATCAGGCTGTCATGATTATATTCAAATTGAACAGGATAATGGATTCGGGCAGTGTAGATTTTATTCAGAGCGCTTAATACCCAAAACACAGAAGCCAACATTACGCTTGAAAAAAACACCTGCCAATTAGCCCCTTTAAACGGAGCTAAAAGGACATCTAGAAATAATAATATTTTGTTGGCATTATTCAATTACTCTTATGGAATATTATTTTTTTTCCGACTGTTTTTTACTAGCCTCCAGAGATACAGATGATTTTTCAATCTTCATTTTTGTCCCACGTTCCATTTCCAATATTACAGTATCGTCTTCAATTGCTGTGATTTTTCCATGAATCCCACCCACTGTCACAACTTTATCTCCTTTTTTAATCGCTTCAATGAATTTTTTCTGATCCTTTTGTTTTTTTTGCTGCGGCCTAATCATAAAAAGGTAGAAAATAACAATAATACCGCCAAAAAGGATAATATTTCCCCACATTTGGCCTCCGCCGCCTGCTGAAGTTTGTAATAAAATTTGTGCTATCATTTACTTATAATTTACTTTAGTTAAAGTTTTCTTTTGGTGTGACCATACCTGTTATTTTCAATCTCGTTTGTGATGGTTGGGTATTTGCAAGTATAGTCACGTATTTCGTCTGTTTGTTTTTCTTATTATGGCTATTGAATTTGACCTTAATCACGCCCTTTTCTCCAACTTTTATTGGTTTCTTCGGCCACTCAGGGACAGTACATCCACAAGTAGCAGTAGCTTTTTGGACAACCAAAGGAAAATCACCTGTGTTTTCAAATTCAAACACATGATCTATTACATCACCCTCGTTTATCGTGCCAAATTCCCATGTAGTTTTCGTAAAAGTTAGTACCGGGTACTTATCATTATTCTGTTGATTTAACAATGTGCTATTCGGATTTTTCCTTTTCTGGGGCACATTATTAAGCTTACGCTCCAGAACAGCCACGCGCTTTTCAAGGCTTTTAATGTTATTTTCCAGCCTCTTGTCCGAACAACCAAAAGCTATCATGACTAATATGATCAATATTAAAAACTCCTTCATATAAACCTTACCTTATTAGTCATTCCCGCCTTTTATCTGATCGATCAAATCATCAACATCCTCAAGCAATTTTTCAGCCTTTTCCTTTGCATCATTGATGACTTTTTTGCCCTTTTCCTTCGCCATACTAGCCGGTTGTTCTTCTCCTTCAATGATGCCATTAATCAAATCTTCCAGCTCAGACTTATACTTATCGAGCATAAAAGTCAATTTGTCTCTTGTGTTGGAACCTTTATCTGGCGCAAACAATAAACCTATAACCGCACCAGTAGCAACTCCCAACAAAAATGTTAAAAATGAATTTGCGTTCTTGTCCATTTTCTTTGTATTTTGTTTTACTTATTATCTATCAATCCCCTGCCCGATTTCCTGACTATTTTTTCATTAAGAAGTTTATCTGAAATAACATCCAGTATACCATTGATAAACTTTCTGCTCTTTGGTGTACTGTATATCTTGGACATTTCAATATACTCATTTATTGAAACCTTCACCGGAATACTCGGGAAATTTATCATCTCGCTGATTGCAGTTTTTAAAATTACTTTATCTGTAAGAGCAATCCTATTAATATCCCAATTCTCTAGTTTATTTTTAACTATCTCTTCCAAATAAGTGCTGTCCTCAGCCGTTTTCCTGTACAATTTCCGTAAAAATTCCGAATCGTCCTCCCAATTATACGAAAACTCTGCAAACTCAATTTCACTTTCTTCTTCCTTAACGGTTTTAATTGTTTTTAATACTAAACTTTTTATTACCGGCCTGTTATCCAGCCAATTGATGTCTTGCTCTGAAAGGTAATCACCAATTTCCTCATTTGTGAAAATTACCTGCCGAACCAAGTAATCTACCATGTTCCAATCATCCTGATAGTCTACATCCTTTTTACCAATATATTCCTTAAACACCTCATTCTTCGACAGAATACCTTTGTACCAGTCACGCAATAAATCCGGATCATTGATTCGGAATATCGCCTTTTGCCGAATAGCATCTTTATATATTGGATTGGAGGTAATTTTTTTTAGCACACGATTGTTATATAAATTAAACCCGGACTTCCCTGGATGTTTCAAAACTCTATCCAACTCTTCACGCTCATCTACCAGTTTTTTGTTTTGGAACCCCAAATCATCCAGCAATTGGAATATGAAAAACTGTCCCAACCTAATACTCTCAATGTCTTTAAACAATGCTTTTTCCAATTGAGCCTGGTCCTTTTGATCATCTGCCCCCATCACATCAAGAGCATCTTCAACAACTTTTTCAATTCCAGCAGATGCCGGCCAATCTGCCCCGGCATCATACCCGCACTTAAGATCATCAAATTGAATTAATGCCTTCTCTTTTTCCGCATCCAACAGTTCGGGATCCTGGGGAGTCATTGAATTCAAATCAGGAGCAAAGGCCTGTTCAACTTGCTCCCTGGCCAAATTCATATTTGCCTGTTTGAGGTTTTCAAGTGCATACAGACTTTTAAACGCTTTTATTCTTAATGTTCTTCTATTAAGCATATTATTTAACCAAATTGACTATCTCCTGTGTTAACTTTTAAAAGGAGAGGCAAAAATAGTATTTTTTGTTGTTAATTCAATTACTTTCTGTAACATCAGGAAACTATTGTCAATATTCGAAGTTTAATATTTTCAGTGAAAGATCTAAAATATTTAAATAAGTATTTTTATAAGTACAAGCATTATTTGCTTCTGGGAACTTTGTTTATCATCATTTCAAATATTTCCCAGATTATACCTGCTCAATTAGTACGTCACGCACTTGATACTATCAGTGAGAACTTGAGCGTATACAATTCTTTATCAGGGCTATCCATTCAGAATATTTTTCAAGAAATGATTAATGCAACAATCGTTCTGTATGGTATACTTATCCTGACTATTGCCATCCTAAGAGGTCTTTTCCTTTTTCTGGTACGGCAGACGATAATCGTTATGTCCAGACATATTGAATATGATCTGAAAAACGATATATATTCCCACTATCAGCAGTTGCCACTAAGTTTTTACCGAAAAAATAATACGGGTGACCTGATCGCCAGGATATCAGAAGATGTGAGTAAGGTACGTATGTATATAGGGCCTGCCATAATGTATGGTATCAGCATGTTAACTCTTTTTGTTATCCTCATCCCCATCATGTTCTCTATAAATGCAAAGCTTGCTCTTTATGCTATTATTCCCCTGCCATTCCTATCAGTAAGTATTTATTTTGTGAATAATATCATCAACAAACGTTCAGAAGAAATTCAAAGATCCCTGTCTGACCTCTCCACTTTTGTTCAGGAAGCCTTTTCAGGCATTCGTGTGCTTAAATCATTTGCCCGTGAAACAGATTCATCCAAAAAATTCACAAGCGAAAGTAACCGTTACAAAGACAAATCTCTCCAATTAACCAGGGTTAACGCCCTGTTTTTTCCATTTATTATGTCGCTCGTCGGGCTGAGCACCATCTTAACTGTTTATGCCGGAGGAGTTGAAGTGATTCGCGAATCGGTGAGTATTGGCAACATTGCAGAGTTTATTTTGTATGTAAGCTTGCTCACCTGGCCAGTCACATCACTGGGTTGGATTACCAGTATTATCCAACGGGCAGCAGCCTCACAAAAACGTATCAATGAATTTCTGAACACAAAAAATGACCTCTTGTCAATCCATAACCGGACAGACCCAATTAAAGGCACAGTTTCTTTTAAAAATGTTTCATTTTCCTATCCTAACGGGGGCATTACTGCACTTAAAAATGTTTCATTTAATATTTCTCCTGGACAATCCCTGGCAATCATAGGCACTACCGGTTCCGGAAAGAGCACTATAGCCAACCTTATATGTCGCTTGTTTGACGTGTCTTCAGGGAAAATTGAAATTGATGGCCTCGATCTGCGGGAATTCAACCCAATCCACCTTCGGGCATCTATAGGATATGTACCCCAGGATGTATTCCTTTTTTCCGATACCATTTACAACAATGTTGCTTTTGGCCTGGAAACCATGAATGAAAATAAAATAATAACCGCCTTAAAAAAAGCTGATTTGTATGAAAGTATTATGAAGTTTCCTAAACAGCTTAAAACCATGCTTGGAGAACGTGGCATTACTCTTTCAGGAGGACAAAAACAACGCTTATCGATTGCCCGTGCAATCGTAAGAAATCCAAAAATTCTTATTCTAGATGATTGTTTATCGGCTGTTGACACAAAAACTGAAAATACCATTTTAAACAACCTGAAAAATATTCAGAAAAACTGCACCAGTATAATTATTTCTCACCGTGTTTCTTCAGCACGACTTGCTGATTATATCATCGTTCTTAATGAAGGTCAGATCATAGAAAAGGGCAGTTATGAACTTTTACTTAAAACAAATGGGGTATTTAAAACATTACACGAAAAACAGCTTATGGAAGAAACACCTGAAGAACAATAAATTCACATTCCTCTAAAGCTCAAATTTCATATAAAACATACATACATACCATTTGTTATATTTCATTTTTTTTACTTTGGCCTATTAAAATGACTTTTACATTCAAATACAAATGAAAATGAAAAAGACAACTTACATTTTTTTGATTTATATCATCGGCTATCTGCTCAGCTGTACTTCTTCAAAACAATCGTATAAGCAAGGTAATTATTATCAATCCGTAATCCAGGCGGTTGAAAAACTAAGAAAAAATCCCAGTCATAAAAAGTCAAGGGAGATCCTTGCCCAATCCTATCCATTGGCCGTTGAATACCTTTCCGATCAGATTAGGCGATACAAAAATTCGGATGAACCTATGAAAAACAGTCATATTGTAGATTCCTATATTCAGTTAAACAGAATGTACGATGAGATCAAACGCTCACCAGGAGCTTTACAGGTGATTTCCAGTCCACAAGATTATTACGGTGAAATGGCCAAGCACAAACGACAAGCCGCAACCGAACAATATATAGCTGGTGAAACACTTTTAAGGTCGGGTAACCGTGAAGACGCAAAACGCGCCTTTCGCTATTATATTCAAGCTGATACATACCTTCCAGGCTATATGGACGTAAAAGACAAAATTTTGGAAGCCCAATATGTTGCTACTCTAAAAGTTCGCGTTGAACAATTACATCCCCCTACGGTACAATATGAACTGAGCATTCGTTTCTTCCAGGATCAGGTAGAACAATTATTTTTTAACTATAAACAGAATCCTTTTGTACGTTTTTATGCCGCCAATGATTCTTCTCTTGAGAACCCGGACCAAATCCTTATTTTACAATTTGATGGTTTTAATGTTGGTCAAACCAATAATTACCAAAAAATTAATGAACTGAGAAAAGATAGTGTGGTGGTTGGTAAAGTAAAAATGGAAAGCGGAAAAACAGTGAATGTATACGGCACAGCTAAAGCGAAATTCGTAGAGAATAAACGAGAAGTGATTTCCGAAGGTTTACTCAGTATGAAGATCATAGATGCTTATTCCAACACTATCGTTATGCACGAAAAATTTCCTGGACGGTTTGTCTGGGCAACCAGGTGGGGCAGTTTCAATGGAGATGAAAGGGCTCTTAACAAAGAGCAACTGGAGATCACAAATATGCGACCGGTAATGCCTCCGCCACCACAAAACCTATTTATTGAATTCTGTAAGCCTATTTATAGTCAGCTCGAGGGAAAAATTTATTATTACTATAGAAATATTTAACTATTTTTTCTACCAGAAAATTTCCCTTTTAAAAACCCCAATACCGGATTATGATATAATATCATTAATACAAAAAATGATAAATAGCCTGTCCTATATCTTATTAATGACCCGAAATTTGGGCTGGCATAAACAAGAAGAATTGATAATATGCCGACGTATAAAACTAAAGACATACCCCAATAACTGATATGTGGCTTGTTTTTTAGCATATTATAAAAGCCAATGATCGTTATTATAAGAAGCACAAAATTTTCCAAAGTCAGCGGAAGTTGTTTCCAGTTGTAGATCTCCCAAATATTGGGGCGGAACAATCCTGTAAATAACGCCTTGGGAGCATAAATTAAGAAACTTCCGATCTCCGGTCGGAGATTTTCAAAAACTACTGCACTCCCCGGTTCGGAACGTGCCGCAAACAAATTATAGTTTTGATACAACACATCAATAATATGGTCTTGGTGTAAATTGTAATGCATTTTCGACATTACAAAAAATCCAGCCACTACTATCATGAAATATATGAGCCATGGGGATACTTTTTTTAACCCTATATCGTGTCGGTGACTTTCAAATATGAAGGCTGCCAGAGTAGCAACAGACAAAGGCAACAACGCTCCTAAATAAAAATACCTTAGTTTCCAAAGCAAATATCCAGACAGCAAAAACCCTAAAACCCAAACCCATACTTTCCAATTTCGATTACTCAATCCTGCCAGCATGGCTGCTACCATAAGGTACAAGGCAAACATAGCTATACTCTCTTTTAGTACACCTGAACTCCAAAACATAACTGATGGAAGAAATAAAAAGGCGACTATGGCCGGTGTTTTTATTGCAGAGAACTTCAAGATAAGCTGGGTGATCAGTAACAGAGCCCCAACAAAACTTATGAGGGAAAAATAAATGCTCATCAACCAATAGTTAGCATGCGTTATCAAGTGGAAAAATGCTACGATCTTTGAAAAAAACAATGCCCTTGGCTGATCCTGGAAATGTAGCAAATACCATAAATCAAATATTTGGTCTGTAGCATAAAAGACCCGAAAGACATTTTTTGGATGCTGCCGGATATAATCGGATATTCGCAGGCCCTCCTCAAAATAGGAGTAGGTATCTCCTCCATCATAAAAAAATTTGAATACCACTCCTACTAAGAGTCCCGATAGTATTTTCAATAAAAGAGCCGGAATAATTACTCTGCTCAATTGCTTTTTATCCGCATATTTCATGATGAGGAACATGAAAAATAAGAGCGCAATAATATTTAAAACCGTGCTAATCATCATTTGAAAGACCTACCAATAATTACCGAACCAATATTGCAGACTGCGCACTTTTTCTTTAGGCAAAACTCGTTATTTAACTCTATCATGGCCTGAGAGTCAAAAGCATTTAAAGGTACCAGTCCAACCGCTTCCCATTTTTTTATTATCCGGTTGTATTCCGGCTTCAATAATTGCAAATATTGCAATGCCCTGTCTGTAAATACCTGTTCATCCCTGCTTTTACTGTAAGCCACCAACACCGGTGCAAAAGTATTTATCACCACATTTTCAAGGCTGGAAATGCCTAACCCGGGCATGGGTTTCTTTGCTTTCTTACCAAAATCAAAATGATCGATCCAATATTTTGACTGAACTACACGAACATTTTTTAAAAAAGATCCGAGATTATCTTCCCTAATCAAATCAGAAAATAAATTGGGTGTCTTATGAATAAGAAGCGCAAATTGAGCCAATCTGATTGTTGGAAAATTGGGTGGCCTTAATTTGGAAAACTTCCAGTTTACACGTCTTAAACCTGCGTCATTCAACTTAAATTTTGTCTGTAAAAAATGGTATTCCTTTTGTAAAAAGTCATGGTACTCATCAATCGGATCACCATGTAAAAACCCTGCCATACCGAAGAGCAGAGCTTCTAATTGATCCATCCGGTTAGCATGCTTTTTCAAAATCCGTAAAGGCAAATTGTGGGCTAGACGAATCATGGATTCAGCATTTTTATTAAATCCGAAGTTTTCGGCTAACACCCTATAGGTGCTTTCCTCCCAATCATGGCTAGTATGATTTAATTCGATGTTCACACGGTTACTCTTTCGTTCGAGGCGACCCGCCAGTACCCGGTCGAGCATACTCAAAACATAAACTTTATCGATACTTTCAAATTGTGCCGAGCAGGGAATGGTATGATCACTCCCGACCAATTTATCATATCGTAGCAATAAGTCTTCTGATACAAGATTTCTTAATTCCAGTGTAGGTGTTTTCGTTCCGTCCTCCCTGCTTACACCATCGCCTTTATTTTGCCATACTACATGTAAAATGACATTGTTATATGCTGGGTCCTGATTATGCTTGTGATGATACCAATCGGCAGATTTTATGTGAATTTCAACATTTCCATTCCACATGAGGCCATCTATACGTAAACGGGCTCCCGAAAAATCCGGCCCTGAATCCATATTTTGTGTTCCTGGAGCCAAAATACTTACCTCCCGTCCATCCATTGTTTTCAGATTCCTGTGGTCAAACTGCTGATACTGCCATAAATATTGAACAAACATTTCGTCCATAAGAGATGGAGTTGTATAATTTTAGTAGAAATTTCGTGTCTGGTTCATTGTATGCCGACTGACTTCTCCTAATCAGAATTAAGATACAAATCAAGGTATTTCTTCATATCCTCCTGCAATGTTCTGGCAGCTTTGCCAGCGGCTACAGCAAAGTCTTTACCTGAAGACGCATATAGAATTCCTCGTGATGAATTTACAAGCAACCCACACTTATCATTCATCCCGTTCATGGCGACCTCCTCAAGGCTGCCACCCTGGGCACCCACACCTGGCACCAATAAAAAATAATCTGGTATCAGTTGCCTGATCTGCTTCAGCATATCAGCTCTGGTAGCACCCACCACATACATCATCTGTTCCGGTCCTGCCCATTCTGAAGTTTTTTCTATTACCTTTTCATACAACTTACCTGAACCATCACCTAGTTCAAGATTTTGAAAATCGGCACTACCTTTATTTGAAGTTAACGCAAGTAAAATCACCCACTTATCCTGAAAAGTCAAAAAAGGGCGAACCGAATCACTTCCCATATATGGTGCTACCGTCACAGCATCTACATTTAGCTGCTCAAAAAACGCCCTCGCATATAATTCTGAAGTATTACCGATATCTCCCCTTTTCGCATCTGCAATGGTAAAAATCCCGTCAGGGATATACTCCAGCGTTCGTTGCAAACTTTCCCAACCCCGGGCCCCCAATACTTCGTAGAAAGCCAAATTAGGTTTATATGCAACAGTATAATCTATTGTAGCGTCAATAATGGCCTTGTTGAAAGCAAACACCGGATCTTGTTCCCTTAAAAGGTGATGTGGAATTTTTTGTGGATCTGTATCGAGGCCCGTACATAAAAAGGACGCCTTCTCCTTGATAGTTGTAAAAAGTTGATCCCTCGTCATAATAGTTAAGTTCAGTGATCCGCACCTATAAACAGAAAATAGATCTTATCTTAAATCGATAACTTCCACATCCGGATATTTTGACGAATCAAAAACGAACATGCTATCATCTGTTTTATAATTGGAGTCGAATCCATTGATAGTATAAGTGTATACACTACCAGCGCGATCCTGCATCTCCCAGCTTTTGATCAATTTATCTTCTTTATCAATATTTAATAAAACCCTGAAAAAAATCATATCCGGATCGTCAGGTTTTAGTGGTTGCAACTCAATTACATTCACCGACTTGCCACCTATAACCGTTTCTTCCAAAAAACGATATTTGTATCCTTTTTTGTAGGTATTATATATATTTGATGGAGTAATATCCCCTTCATCAGGTATATATTCGTCAACATTTACTTCATTGGCATCCACCAAATAAGTCCAAATGGTTGTCCCATCATTATAAATTTCCTGTTCTGTTAATTTTAATCTGAATTTTTCACCTGAAACTATGATATCGCCGGAAAATTTCTCGTCTATATCTTCCATTTTATTTACCATTCGATAAGAAAAATTGGCTCGATATGAAGGCATGCTCTGGTATTTTTGACTCATCTCTTCTAGCATCCTGCCAGCTTTTTCGTCGTGTTGAGCATACGCTTCTGTAATCATGAAAAATGTAAAAAAGACGATAAGTGAAATAATTTGTTTCATTTCTATATGATTAATTGTACCTGGTATTTAATTCATTCAATAATTGTTCCAAACTGTATTCATCCGGAACCAAAACTTCACGTGCCTTACTCCCTTCAAATAGCCCAACTATACCGGCAGCCTCCAACTGATCGATCAAACGGCCCGCCCGGTTATATCCGAGTTTTAGTTTTCGTTGTATCAGAGAAGTACTTCCCTGTTGGTGGCGAACTACCAGTCTGGCAGCTTCGTCAAACATGCTATCCCTATCAGAAAGGTCTGTGACACCGGCACCACCTGCATCCTCATCGATATACTCAGGCAGTATATAGGCTGACTCATAACCATTTTGATTGCCGATGAATTTACAAACAGCATCTACTTCATTGGTGTTAATAAACGGACCCTGCAACCGCAAAATATCAGATCCATGTGAATAGAGCATATCACCTAAACCCACGAGTTGTTCAGCGCCACCACTGTCGAGTATGGTTCTGCTGTCGATTTTAGAAGCCACTTTATATGAAAGACGTGCGGGAAAATTAGCTTTAATAGTTCCGGTAATCACATTTACTGAAGGCCGTTGCGTAGCCAACACCAAATGAATACCAGTAGCTCTTGAAACAGCTGCAAGACGAGCGATGGGTGCTTCAATTTCTTTACCTGAAGTTATCATGAGATCAGCGAGCTCATCTATCAACAATACAATATAAGGCAGGTAATAATGCCCTTTTTCCGGATTAAGTTGTCGGTGTATAAATTTGGTATTATATTCTTTCAGATTCCTGCACCCTGCATTTTTTAGCAGCACTAAGCGATTGTCCATCTCAATACACAATGAGTTGAGTGTGTTGATAACCCTTTTATTATCCGTAATGATAGGTTCTTCACTATCGGGCAGCATCGCTAAAAAATGCTTTTCTATTTTATTAAAGAGGGTCAGTTCAACTCTTTTTGGATCCACCATTACAAGCTTAAGTTGTGATGGATGCTTTTTATATAATAGCGAGGCTATCAAAACATTAAGACCTACCGACTTTCCCTGGCCGGTTGCACCTGCCATTAAGAGGTGAGGCATCTTAGCCAGGTCAACAATATAAACCTCATTAGATATGGTCTTCCCCAATATTACAGGCAGTTCCATATTGTTATTTTGAAATTTCTCTATAGCAAGTACTGAACGAACAGATACCATTTCCCGGTTTTTATTCGGAACTTCAATTCCAATTGTCCCTTTACCCGGGATGGGGGCAATTATGCGAATACCCAAAGCCGCAAGACTCAGGGCAATGTCATCCTCAAGATTTTTAATCCGGGAAATTTTAACTCCTGCTTCAGGGACAATTTCGTATAAAGTAACGGTCGGTCCAATAGTTGCTTTTATACTATTAATCCCAATCTTAAAATTAGTTAAAGTTTCAACTATTTTGTCCTTGTTTTGTTCCAGCTCTTCCTTAGTTACCTGTATGTTGTTCTGGTCATATTCTTTCAATAAATCCAGAGTCGGATAGTTATAAGTTCCCAGATCTAATGTTGGATCGTAATTGTCCAGCTCATTTATAGTCTTCTCTACATTTTCATTACTCTCAACCTGAAACGTCGGTCCCGTGCTCTCTTCGTTTTCCGCAGTTTCATGTACATTTGAGGCATTTTCCAGTTCGAGTGGAAGATCCGGTTTGGAATTGGTTTTCTTTTTTGATGCTTCATCTATTATCTCCCACTTTTCCTCTTCAACTACATGGTCATTATCCACAAAAGCATTTTTTTCAATATCATTTCCGTTTACTGGTACTTTGGAAACATTATCGATATCCACTGGATCCAATGGATCCCCTAATGGCTTTAAAGATCCAATATCCAGAAGTTTAGTGATATTAAAGTAATAAATGACAAAAATCAGCAAGGAGAGAAAGAGAAATAAATATGTGCCCCATCCCATATAATCTTTCATAAGGGACGCCAATTCATAACCAATACCTCCGGTAAGAAGGTTGATTTGTTGAGGATTGAAATCTTCCAGGTTAATGGCCCCAAGGGTGGTACTGATCCAGATTATAAAGAAGAAAACAAAAATCAGTGTTCTTTTTAAAGGGATCAATTGCCTTTTAAACATCACATAATTTCCCACAAGGAAAAATAAAGGTGGTAATAAAAAGGCGGCTATTCCAAACCAACGGAATACGAAATAGTGTGAGGCAAAAGCACCCAGCAATCCAAACCAATTCCCGATTTCTGCATCAGGAATACGCGAACCCGTTTTTATAAATGCTTCCACAACACTTTGATCTGCCTTTCCTGTAAAAAGATAGGAAATAAATGCGGTAAGAAGAAAAAGAGAAAAGATGATTAGAATAAGACCTACAGACAACTGAAATCGCTTATCCTTAAAAAAGGTTATCTTATAGGAACCTTTAGCCTTCTCTTTCTTTTTCCTTTTGAAAGTATTTGATTTATAAGTATTCTTTGCCATTTCTCAACTAAACACCAAAACTAATTAAATACAGTGATTTAAAATAAAGCTCTACTATTATTTTAATGTAAAAAATAAATCTGTCCTGTCCTACTCATATTCCTGATCGTAAAATGGATTTATTAATTTCTTTCATAAAACCCGGGCCCTGATAAATGAATCCGGTATAAATCTGAACCAATGAAGCCCCGGCTTCAAACATTTCCAATGCATCATCAGTAGTATTTATTCCTCCTACTCCAATGATTGGAAAATCCATTGAAGCATGTTGTTTCAAATAGCGAATTACCTCGATAGAGCGGTTGTGCAACGGTTTCCCACTTAAGCCTCCGGCACCAATCTCCTCAATCTTTTTCTTCCCGGTACTAAGCCCCCCTCTGTCAATAGTGGTATTAGTAGCTACTATGCCATCCAATTTCAATTCCTCTATAATCTCAATGATATCATCCAACTGGCTATTTGACAAGTCCGGAGCAATTTTCAATAAAACAGGTTTGGGGCTGCTTTTGAGTTCATTTCGAGCCTGAACCCGTTGTAATAGTTTTTTTAATGGTTCCTTTTCCTGTAATGCCCGCAAGTCTGGAGTATTTGGTGAACTCACGTTTATCACGAAATAATCAACATAATCAAAAAGCGCCTCAAAACTCAATTCATAATCACGGGCAGCTTCCTCGTTTGGTGTGATTTTATTTTTCCCGATATTACCACCAACAATTACATTCGATTTTGTCTTTTTCAAGCGCTTTACCGCTTCTTCAACACCCTTGTTATTAAATCCCATTCTATTTATCAAAGCCTCGTCTTTCAATAATCTGAATAATCTGGGGGCAGGGTTTCCAGGTTGGGGCTTTGGTGTAAGTGTACCTATTTCGATGAACCCGAACCCAAGATTGGCAAATGCTTCAATTACTTCGGCATCTTTATCAAATCCAGCCGCAAGTCCTACAGGATTTTTAAACCGAATACCAAAAACCTCCCGTTCCAGATTTGGATCTTCTACGCAGTAAATAGCATTCATCATATTTCCAAAACCGGGTATTTGGTTTATAATTCTGAGCGTGTACATAATGAAATGATGTACATGTTCAGGGTTAAATAAAAACAATAAGTTTCTAATTACATATTTGTAAAACATAAAAAAAATCAGGTTAAATCAATTCTCGTTCCAACAATATAGTCTACCAATCTGCAAAATTGCTGAGGGTTTAATGTTCTCCAGCGGTCTGTCTGCAAATTCCCACCAAAATTAATATAATAATCCACATTATATTTTTTCCATTCCTCTAATACAAAATCACGGAAGTTTATAGCGGCTATCCATCCTTCTTCGACATCATCGAACCACTCTTCATAATAACTTTCATCAGAGCCATGAAAATTTAGTACGTTTTCACCGATTAAAACAAACTTTTTCAGTCCTTGCAGGATCATGTGGTCTAAAATATTTCTTTTTAGATGCATGATGTCATTGGAAATGGCATCGTTCCACTCGCCAAGTAATTCAATCACAGCAAAACCAGACTCATAATCAGCATATAATATTTTAATGTAAAGCGTTTCCGATCCAATGTAATCCCACGCAGGATCTATTAAATAATTGTATATGGCATCCTTGTATACATCGTAGTTATATTCTTTACCGAAAAACGGTGACAGCTCATCTACAGATGAATCGTAATACTTCAACCAATTAAAATATGGCTCAATCTCGTGCATAAAGACGTGCTACTTTTCCAATTTACCTACTACTTCAAACTTTTCGAAGATTTTATCACCATGGGGAGCATCATTCAATTCTTCAGTAAGATCCTGTCCGGACCAATGCTCGTAATGCCGGCCATCACCCCAAAGCTTCGAACGGCTTACATCGTAAATACGCCCTTTATAAGCACACCAGATTTGTTTCATATCCTTACCATTCCGTAATGCAAGCTGTGAATCCGTATAAACATTATCTGATTTATTATCCATAAAGCAAAATTACAGGATTTATTCTGATATTTTATTTGATAAATACAATACATTTAACAAATCCATGGATATAAATTTTGTTCTTCTCTTTTTTGATGTGTAAATTGTTCTTTACTTTTCGATCGAAAAAATCGTACACAAAATACCATGTAATCAAGATAAAAGAATATGGATAATTTGTGTTTTTAAATAATATAAAGATTATTTTGCATTTTTTATTAATTATTATGTTTTGGGAAATGTTAAAATATCTATATTTACCCAATCATTCCTAAGGGCAAAATGTAAATGGGTATATTAATACCATTAGTTTTAGTGATTATCAGCTGTTTGATAATCTGGAAAGCAAGTGATGGATTTGCTGTCGCATCAGGTTATATTGGGCGCAATCTTTCAGAAGGAGTAAGAGGGGCTACTATCAATGCCATTGGTAGTTCACTGCCGGAAGTTTTTACTTCATTTTTCTTTCTTTTTTATCTAAGGGACACCGATGGATTCTCAGGGGGAATTGGCACTACTGCAGGAAGTGCCATTTTTAATGGGATGATAATTCCCGCATTCGTCATTATGGTGGTGATTTTTACCGGAGTTACAAATAAAATTACCCTATCCAAAAAAGTTCTTAGACGTGATGGGACTTCGCTGATCATTGCTGAACTGATGTTTATAATTATCATCAGCGGCGATTCGCTCGATTGGTGGCACGGTTTCATATTAATGACTATCTACTTCATTTATCTTTTTTATATGCTAAAGACAATGAAGCGACTACCGAAATACCACAATCATCATTTTTACGATGACGTTTACAACGCAGATGAAGATCAGACGAGCTTTTTCATGGCTCTTCTAACATTTGATCTGGAACGGGTCTTTATTGGAAATAAGAAAATTTCTGAAAAAAATGCCTGGCCATTACTGATTTTCTCCACCATTTCCATCGCCATGATTTGTTGGCTATTGGTACTATCTTGTGAATGGATTGGCAGTGCGGAGTACACCATTCCATACGTTGGCACATTCAATGGGCTGAATATTCCAATCATGTTTATAGCAGTAATCCTTGCCTCAGCTGCATCCAGCGTTCCTGATACAATCATTTCTATGAACGATGCAAGAAAAGGAAATTATGAAGATGCTTTTGCAAATGCTCTCGGAAGCAACATTTTTGACATTTGTTTTGCAATGGGTTTCCCGTTATTCATTTATACCTTGATATACGGCCCTATCCATATGCAACCTGAAACAATAGCCCAAAGCGGTGAACTGCGCATGTTACTTCTTATTTTGACCGTTCTTGCCTTTGGCGTTTATACCATGAGAAAAAGTCTGAACCTGATTGAAGCATATATATTGCTGGGGATGTATTTTGTTTTCACACTTTATGTAATTGGGCGTGGTGCAGAGAATCCGATAGCCATGTCAATTGCTGAATTCCTGCACTCGATTGTTGCATATCTGAATATTCTCTGATAATAGCCCTGATTTTACTATACACTCTTTAACTTGTCCAAATTTCTTACTTACAATAAGAGAATAAGCAATTGAATTGAATAGCGGGTACTTTTTATAAAAAAAATTTCATACTTTTGCACTGGATTTTAAGACCTTACCGGTTTTTATCAAAGATTTGATCATTTGCAAATATTTTTTTTACAACTATAATTAAAACAATTCAACTATGGAAAACATCATATATGTTTTACCGGCTGTAGCCTTAATTGCATTATTATTTGTCATTTGGCGTTCTTCCTGGGTAAACAAGCAACCCGTCGGAACTGAAAGAATGGCTAAAATTGCCGATAATATAGCAATAGGTGCCATGGCCTTTTTAAAAGCCGAATATAAGGTTCTTTCAATTTTTGTCCTTGCATTGGCTGTTATTCTTGGCTTCAAAGGATCGATCGAAGCAAACTCACATCCTCTGGTCGCCCTTTCATTTGTGGTTGGCGCGTTATCGTCCGTCTTAGCCGGATACATTGGAATGCGAGTAGCAACAAAAGCCAATGTAAGAACGACAAATGCAGCTCGTACCTCACTCGGCAAGGCTCTGGAAGTAGCCTTCACAGGAGGTTCAGTCATGGGACTCAGCGTTGTAGGCCTTGGTATTTTGGGACTAAGCTCGTTATTTATCCTCTATACTTATTTATGGGGTGTTGATTTTGACAGCATTGGAAAAGTAGTAAATGTGCTTGCAGGATTTTCACTTGGCGCTTCCTCCATCGCTCTTTTTGCCCGTGTAGGTGGTGGTATTTATACCAAAGCTGCTGACGTGGGTGCTGACCTTGTGGGAAAAGTTGAAGCCGGCATTCCGGAAGACCATCCCCTTAATCCGGCCACCATTGCCGACAATGTTGGTGACAACGTGGGCGATGTTGCAGGTATGGGTGCCGACCTGTTTGAATCTTATGTAGGATCCATCATAGGCACCATGGTGCTAGGTGCAGCATTTGTAGTAGTTCCAGAATTCCAGGAACAATTCAATGGCCTGGGTGCAGTTATACTACCTTTAGTACTGGCAGCTACCGGAATCATTATGTCCATTATAGGTACATTTTTTGTCAAGGTCAAAGAAGGTGGCAGTCCTCAAAGAGCACTGAACATCGGTGAATTTGGTTCATCCATCTTTATGGTCATCGCATCATACTTTATTATTACCTGGATCCTTCCAACATCCTGGATTGGTGCTTCAGGACACCAATATACCAGTTTAGGTGTCTTTTGGGCAACGCTCGCAGGTCTATTTGCCGGATTGGGCATAGGTAAGGTTACAGAATATTACACAGCCACGGGAACAAAGCCTGTTATGTCTATCGTTAAACAGTCCTTAACAGGTTCTGCTACTAATATCATTGCGGGATTAGGTGTGGGAATGCTTTCAACAGCTGTTCCTGTTATCCTTATTGCCAGTGCTATCCTTGTATCACATTATTTTGCCGGTTTATATGGTATCGCAATTGCTGCTGTGGGCATGTTAGCAAACACAGGTATTCAGCTTGCCGTCGATGCATATGGCCCAATTTCTGACAATGCCGGTGGTATTGCTGAAATGGCTGAACTGCCTAAAGAGGTACGGCAAAGGACAGATAAACTCGATGCCGTTGGTAATACAACAGCTGCCATCGGTAAAGGATTTGCCATTGGTTCGGCAGCTCTTACTGCCCTGGCCCTGTTTGCGGCTTTCATGCAACAAGCCAACATCTCAGTAATCGATATTTCCAATCCACGGGTAATGGCAGGACTTTTTCTTGGTGCCATGTTACCATTTGTATTCTCTGCGTTAGCAATGCGTGCAGTAGGTCGTGCCGCTATGGCAATGATACAGGAAGTACGCCGACAATTTTCAGAAATTCCTGAATTGAAAGCGGCCCTTAAGGTTATGAAAAAATATGATTCCGACATGAGCAAAGCTTCGGAAGAAGATCTCAAAATTTTTAGGGCAGCCGATGACAAACCAGAGTATAACAAATGCGTTGAAATTTCTACAGCGGCTTCCATTAAAGAAATGGTACTACCGGGTACAATGGCAATCCTCGTACCGGTATTGATCGGTTTCATAGGAGGAGCAGAAATGCTCGGTGGTCTGCTTGCAGGCGTGACTACAGCAGGTGTACTTATGGCTATTTTTCAATCAAATGCCGGCGGTGCCTGGGACAACGCAAAAAAAATGTTTGAAGAAGGTGTTGAAATTGATGGTGAAACTTATCATAAGGGATCTGAACCACACAAAGCAGCTGTCGTCGGTGATACGGTAGGAGACCCCTTTAAAGACACATCAGGACCATCACTTAATATTCTTCTCAAATTGATGTCGGTAGTTGCACTGGTCATAGCACCGTCAATTGCTATAATCGATTCAAATGATTCAGCTTTTAACGGAGATGTAGAACAAAAAGTGATTACTATCCAGCCGGAACAAGCGGGAAATCAATACGAGTTAAACGCTGACGAAATATCCGGAATTAAAAGTGCTGACACTAAAGTGCAGGATTCACCGGCAGTCATTTTGAAATCAGAAAAAGAAATTTCTTTGAATGAGAAAATCAATAAAGAAAATGAGCTGTCTTTTCTAAGCGGCATCTAACATAATCAAAATGTAAATAAAAGAAGCGGGCTAAGTCCCGCTTTTTTTATTTACCCCCATCATAGTTTTCAACTTGAACCATATTTTTGTAAATTTAAAAAACCCATAAACGATATGTCAAATCCAGTAATGATAATTGGCGTTGCCTCTATTGGCAAAGTTGCCATGGAAATATTCCAAAGTAACAAGGTGCTCATATACGGTTTTTTAGACGATAACAAGAAATTGCATGACACAACCATTGATGATATCACTGTACTTGGCAAAACAGACGAAAAAAAATATCTTTCCATACTCGGTGACAAATGTGATGTATTTGTGGCCATCGATGATAACCTGTTAAAAGCAGGCATAACCAAAAATCTTGTCAAAAATCATGGAGTGATGCCGGTTAATGCTATTCATAAATCAGCCATCATTTCCAAAACAGCCATTATACATCATGGAAATTTAATAAACCACAATACAATCCTTGGCGCATTTTCTGAAATTGGCAACCATTGCATATTAAATTCAGGGGTTATTATAGATCATGAAGTCAAACTTGGGGACTATGTGCAAATTGGTAGCGGTAGTATTATCAGTGCCGGAGTTGAAATTGGAGACGGTGCTTTTATCGGATCGGGTGTCACTATTGTTTCGGGAGTAAAGATTGGGAAAGGTGCCCGGGTCGGCGCCGGGTCAGTAGTGATCAGCGATGTGAAAGACAGGCAAACTGTTTTCGGCAATCCCGCCAAACCAATAGAGCAATAAATGTGTATTTCTGAAACCGATCTGATTCTTAACCCTGATGGTAGTGTATATCATCTGGGATTACTACCACAGCACGTTTCTGACAACATTATCTTTGTGGGTGATCCCGGACGAGTACAACGCATCAGCCAGCATTTTGATCACCTTGAGCATAAAGTAACCAAACGAGAATTTATTACACATACAGGCACTTACAAAGGGAAGCGAGTCACTGCAATGAGTACAGGTATGGGCACTGATAATATTGAAATCGCGATGATTGAACTCGACGCCCTATTCAATATTGATCTGCAAACCAGAAAACTAAAAAAAAATCAAGTAACCCTTCATATCATCAGAATTGGCACTTCAGGAAGTATCCGTAAAGAAATAGCCCCCGGCACAGTATTAGGGGCAAAATATGGTGTAGGTCTTGATATTTACAATACACAATACAAAATGCCCCAAAATGAATTCGAGAGAGAAATTGCCGG
>Ga0164313_10000168_pt1 | contig 45945 bp, 30 predicted proteins | sample GuaBasSedimGuay4_FD_113735 | JGI IMG/M metagenome (GOLD analysis project Ga0164313, IMG submission 113735) | Subseafloor sediment microbial communities from Guaymas Basin, Gulf of California, Mexico - Guay4, Core 4569-4, 0-3 cm | ecosystem: Environmental > Aquatic > Marine > Hydrothermal vents...
ATCATGGTCTTGGCATCGATCAGCGTGCCGGAGCAGACCCAGTTTCCGCCGCTCGTGTCGCTGTACCACATGCGGCAATGCATGTGCCAAGGGAAGATCGTCGCCGTCACGGCGACGGGTGGACTGCTGATCGTCTCCCAGTTCTGCGAGTCGACCGCCGCGCCGAATGAGCGCCCCGCGACGGAATCCAACGGGCCGAAGGGGCCCTCGGGGAGGGACAGGATCGTCTCGACCCCGGTGGCCAGGTCGTAGACCACCGGATAGCTCGGCGCCTCGACCACGGGACGGGGTTCGTACACAGGTGTGCGCGACTTGTAGGTGTCGCGGTCGACCGGCGGCGCCGCGTCATAGCGCAGGGGCCCCTCATCGCCCGGGCGCGCGGGGACCACCTCGCGAGACGTGGTGACGGCATCTACGCTCGGCGTAGCACCGCCCTGGGACTGGGCGCACAGGTCGGACACCGGCAGCGCCAGCGTCACGAGCAGGACGGCACCCACAGCGTGTCGAGTTCTCATGGTGATGTGTTCCGCATCAGAGACAGGGCTTGATGGCGGCGGAACAGAACGCCTTGCCCCCCCGCCGCGCTGCATGCCCAGGAGACCAGTCCACAAAGCTAGCGCACGGCCATCGGGCGGGCCATGCGCACTGCCCCCACCGGGCATACGACACAGTGCGCACCTGGGTGCGCACCTCGCGCCGCGGCGAGGCACGCGTTGAGCTCTTGTCGGGGGGAGCGCAGCCGTCGCACGCGCTGCTTGACCGGCCCGTCGATCTGCCCCTGGCGCACGTCCGAGCTCGGGCTCCGCCTCAGCTCGCTACCCGTCCCCGAGGTAGCCCAGCGCCTGCAACGCCTGGACTTCGTCCGGCGTCTGGGCCGTGGCCGTGTCGGCCTGCCCTGGGTGCGGCGGCCGCTGCCGACGCTGGGCGTCCGCCGCGCCGGTGAGCTTCTCGGCGATGTCATTGAACATGTCACGGCGCTGCTTGTGCTTGCGTCCGACCCGGCGCAGCTCCCCTGGGTCCGACTCCAGGTTGACGAGCCGGCCAAAGCCCGGCCCGCTGCGATCGCTCCAGGTGAGCTTCCAGGGCCAGCGCAGGACCCCCCGGGAGGGCGGGCGGTCGAAGAACAGCATGCGATCCCGAGGAACTCCGCCGCCCAGGGGCAGTCCGGGCAACCAGCCCTCGGGCGCAACCTCCAGCACCTCGAGGATGGTGGGAAGATAGTCCACCTGGCTGACAAACTCGGACCGCCGAGTGCCGGCCAGTACGCCCCCGGGAAAATGCACGATCAGTGGCGTGCGCAGGGCCTCCTGGTAAAGCTGGCCATGCCCGCCCAGGCCCTCGCGCTGGCCCAGCGCCTCGCCGTGGTCGGACGTGATGATCACCAGGGCGTCGTCCAGCAGGTCCAACTCGCGCCACTGCGCCAGCCACGCGCCGATGGTGTCGTCCGCCTGTCGGATGTTGCCGTCGTACAGAGCCACGAGGGCCTCGCGCTGTTCGGGCGTCACCGGCGCCTTGGCGTAGAACACGTCCTTGGCCGGGATGCCCTTCAGCCGCTCGCGAGCATCGGGCAGAAACAGCGTGTCGTAGGGCGGCGGCGGGTCGTAGATCGAGGAGTCGTGCCGGTACAGGTCCTGTGCGTGCACGTCCCAGATGTGCAGGAACAAGAACAGCGGCGCGTCGCGGGGGCGCTCGGCCATCGCCTGGTGGTAATGCTCAAGCATGTCGCCCATGCGCCGGTGATCGACGAAGACGTCGAAGCCGCGATCGAAGCCGTGGCGCTCGTGGATCCAGCCCCGTTGGAAGACGGCCACGGTGTGGTAGCCCAGCGCGTCCAGCCGCTCGGGCAGCGTGGGCACCTCGCCGCTCAGGGCCTTGTCAGACTCGACCACGCCGTGCTGATCGGGGTGCAGGCCGGAGAACATGCTCATGTGCGTGATCAGCGTCCAGGGCGACACGGCGTAGCTGTTGTCGAACACGACGCACTCTTCGCGGGCAAAGCGGTCGATCTGCGGCGTCGTGTCCCGCTCGTAGCCGTAGAGCCCGAGGTGGTCCCGTCGCAGCGTGTCGATGGAGATGAGCACGATGGTGGGCCGTGCCAGACGCTCGGGTGCGGCTGGCTCCGTGCAGGCCGCCAGCGCCAGCGTCAGCAGCCCGGTCGCCAGGCAGCGGAGCGGCGCACGCAACCTGAGGAGCGGTGCGTGGGGTGCGGGGTCTGTCAGCGCCACAGCTTGCAGCTTCCGTCGGGGTCACCTGTCAGCGCGGGTCGCCGCGAGGGAACAGGCGTAGGTAGCGGTCGTCCGCGTGCCGGCACGTTCCTCGATCAGCGATCAGCAGCTTCGCAGTGGTGCGCACGTTTGCCGCTACGGTCGCGGGCATGCCATAGCCGACGGAGAAAGCGCACGTGTCGCTCGTCGCCGGAGGCCGACGCTAGCACGGCCCCCCCGAGAGCCGCAAGCTGAGCGAGGCGCGCGACCAGCGGTAGTTGTCAACGATTCTGAGACAGCCGGGCTGGAGCCGAGACTCCGGGTCTCGATCCGCCAACTGGCGGACGTGATCCACCCAGGCTGACCAGCACGGCAGCACCACGAGGACGCCATGGCTGCGCACCACAGCCTGCCGGCGTCCCGACAGGCGCCCGGCCGCCCCGCACGCTCAGCCCTGCCCCAGCTGCAACAGCTCGAAGCCGGGCTGGCCGTAGCGCGCGCGGCCCGTGCGCACGTGCAGGTTCGGCAGCGGATCGCAGCGCCCCTCGCTGTGGGTGTGTCCGCAGAGCACGGTGACCTCTCGCTCGGGATGGGACCCGACCACCTCGCGCAGCATGTCGCCCATGGCCTGGCAGGTGAATCCGGGCAGCCAGTCGTCGTCGGAGATGGCGCCCTCGTGCCAGCAGGCCTCACGGAACGGCGGCACGTGCGTCAGGACGATCACGCGGGGGTGGGACTCCAGCGCCGCGATCAGATGCGGGCGCAAGCTCATGGCCGCCTCGTCACCGAGCGCGCCGAGCGTGGCCGCCAGTTCCGGCTTGTGGTTCCAACCCCACATCGGATCGGCCTGCACGCTGATCGTGTCGGCGGATCCCGCGGAGCGCAGCTCGTCGATGACCACGTAGTCGTTGAGCACCACCTCGCTCTCGGCAAAGTCGCCGATGCGCGCGTCGCCCCAGCCGCCGTGGCCCACCAGCGCGGTGTGGTGGGCCAGTTCGACCACGCCGGCTGCGGACAGCCAGTGCAGGCCGGGCAGGCTCAGACGCCGCATGCGCCCGCGCAGTTCGACCAGCGAACCGCCGTAATAGTCATGATTGCCCAGCACGAAGTAGACCGGGAGTTGCAGCGCGTCGGTCACGAAACGCAACCAGCGCTCCAGACTGCCCGCCTCGGCGATGTCGCCGCCGAGCAACAACGCCTCACAGCCAGACTCCGCGATGTCGCGGCAGAACGCGGACGCCGCCGAGGTGCCCACGAAGTTGAGATGGATGTCGGTGGCCCAAGCTGCGCGCATCGGGCGTGCTCCCGCTTCGAGCTGAGTGTCCGCGCCTCAAGCGTAGCGAACGCCAGCAGCATTGGGACGCGCCTGTCCAGCCGCTCCGCTGCTGCCTGGGGCCAGCCTTGGGCCGGGTCCCGTGAGCCTGCCCGCACCAAGGCCGGCCGTGACGGCCCGGCGCTGCGCACGCGCCGCGCGTCCCGCAGAACAAGCTCGGGCGCGCATCACGGGATAGGTAAGCTGAGCCCATGATCGCGCGGCGTGTCACGTCTCGGTGCCTGGCCTCGACCCGGCTTGCGGCCCGGGTCGCGGCCCGGGCGCTGATGCTCACGTTGTCGCTCGCGTGTCAGGACGCCGGCCCCGACGCCGCCTCCGCGTCGCGACCCAAGCTGGCCATCTTCGGCATCGACGGCGCCACGTTCGGCGTGATCGACCCGCTGCTGGCCCAGGGGCGCCTGCCCCACCTGGCCGCGTTGATCGAGGCCGGCACGCGCATGCCGCTGCTGAGCAACGAGGACGACGGCTCGCCCGTGCTGTGGGCCACGATCCTGACCGGCGTCAGCAAGCAGCGCCACGGCATCCTCGGCTTCTCGCGCCGGCAGGGCGAGCAGATGGTCACCTATCGCTCGAGCGACCGCCGCGCGCCCGCGCTCTGGAACATGGTCTCGACCCGCGGCGGCACCGTGGGCGTAGCGGGCTTCCTCAACACCTGGCCCGCGGAGCCGGTCTCCGGCTGGCTGGTGAGCGACCGTTTCCAGGCCTCCAAGCGCGCGACGCGCGGCGCGTACGGCGACGGCAGCGCCGTGACCTGGCCCGAGCCGTTGATGCACGAGCTGGCACACCTCTGGCGCGACCCCGACGCGCTCACCCGGGAGGAGCTGCTGCCCTGGGCCCGCTTCAGCGACGCCGAGTGGCAGATGCTGCTGACGCGCGATCACGAGGCCCGGCCCGTGCGCGGCAACGGCTTCGTGAACCTCAAGTTTGCCTGGGCCGCGACGCACTCGGTGGCCCAGGTCACCGAGCACCTGCTGGCCACACGCGAGCAGCCGGACCTGGTGCTGGCCTACCTCGAGCTGCCCGACCGCGTGGGCCACAGCTTCTGGCCCTTCTGGCAGCCCGACGCCGTGCGCGACCGCGCCAGCCTCGACCACGACCGCGTGGAGCGCTTCGGCGGCCTGGTCCCCGGCTCGTACGAGGTGGTGGACGCGCTGATCGGGCGCATGCTGGCGCAGCTCGACCCGGACACGACGGTGTTCGTGGTCTCGGATCACGGCATGCGCTCCGGCGGCGGCTCGGGCTACGACGCCGACGAACCGCTCAACGTCGGGCGCGGCGCGCAGCACGATCGGCAGGGCGTGCTGATCGCCAGCGGCCCCGCCATCCGCCCGGGCGCCGTGGCCGCCGCCGAGCTGCTGGACATCGCGCCCACGGTGCTGGCCGCGCTGGGGCTGCCCGGATCGCGCCAGACCGAGGGCCGGGTGCTCGACGAGCTGCTCGCGCCCGGCTTTGTCGCACGGCACCCCCAGGGCCCCGCGCTGCTCGAGCCGCCGCTGCGCCGCCGCGAGCTGGCCCTGCCCGAGGGCGTCGACGACGCCTACCTGCGCCAGTTCCAGGCCATGGGCTACATCGGCGGCGACGGCCAGGAGCTCGACTGGCAAGGCGCTCAGCATGCTGCCAAGGAGGGCGCGTCACATGACGGGCGCGAGGGCTCGCAGCGTGGCGCCGGCGGCAGCACCCAGCATGGCCCCGACGGCAGCGCAGGCCACGACCACGACGAGGGCACGCGCGATCAGCGCTGAGAGCCGGCACGGGCAGCGCGGGCCCGACCGCGCGGCCCGTGCCCGGCATTGACACGACCCGCCGCACGCGTCACCGTTGAAGGCGCTTGGGAGCGGCTGTGAGAGGCCCTCCCTGGAGCGGCCTCGCCGTCGTTTCGAGCTCCCCAGACTGCAAGGACCACCGCCATGGCGCGCACCTCCTACTCCTACGAGAAGTTCCAACGCGAGAAGCGCAAGGCCGAGAAGCGAGCCCAGCGCCTGGAGAAGAAGCGCTCGCGCAAGGCGGGTGAGCCCGGCGCCGAGGGCACCGACGCGGACGGCAACCCTGTCGCGGCCGAGGGTGATGACGCGGCGGCCTCCGACGCCGGCAGCGAGGCTCCCCAGGACGCGCCGGGCAGCGAGGCCCAGGGCAGCGATGAGCAGCCCGACACCCCGGAGCGGCCCTCCGGCGAGGCCTGACCCGCGCCCCCATGCCCCGCCCCGGCGCTGAGCTCGAGCGCCTGATCGACGAGCTGCGGCAGCGCCTCGACGCGCTGCCGGGAGACGACCGCGGCGGCTTCGTGAGCAGCGACCTGCCCGCCGTCGACCGCGTGCTCGCGACCATCGTGGCCCAGGACCTGGCCCCCGGGCCGCTCTTCTGCGAGTGGGGCAGCGGCCTGGGTGGCGTCTGCGCCGTGGCCGCGCTGCACGGATTCACGCCCTTCGGCATCGAGATCCAGGACGAGCTGGTGGACGCCGCGCGCGAGCTGGCCGAGGACCTGGCCCTGCCCTCGGTCTTTGCCCAGGGCACCTTCCTGCTCCCCGGCGATGAGCAGCTGCTGGGCGAGGACACGCACACGCGGCCCTCCTTCGACCGCCAGGCCTGGGACGAGCTGCAGCTCTCACCGCGCGACTGCGACCTGATCTTCGCCTACCCCTGGCCCGGCGAGGAGCGCCTGATGGACGCCCTGTTCCTGCGCCACGCCGCGCCCCAGGCCCTGCTGCTGACCTTCCACGACCGCGATCGCGTGCTGGTGCAGCGCAAGCTCGCCGACCAGGAGGAGCTGCGCTCGCTCGGCTGGATGTGAGCCGCGCCCAGGTGAGCCAGGCCCGGCCCGCGCGACCCGCCTGGGGGCGCTGCCCCTGGCACCCGTCCCCGGCTCCAGCTGAGTTCGGTCGCGGACTGCTAGACTGCCCGGCGCGTTGACTGTGGTCCGCATGCCATCGTCGGCAGACGCGCCAAGGCCGGCACGCTCGCCCGTGCCATCGCTGGCACGCTCGCCGGCGCCAACACGCCCCCGCCGCCGCCTGCCGCTCCCCTCCGAGGTCTGCTCCCGTGCCTGCCGCCGCACCCACCCAGCCGGGCTTCGCCGAGCTTGGCCTCTCCGAGCCCATGCTGGCCGCGCTCGACGCGGTGGGCTATGAGGCCCCGTCTCCGATCCAGGCTGCCACCATCCCCCAGCTGCTGGCGGGCAAGGACGTGCTGGGTCAGGCCCAGACGGGCACCGGCAAGACCGGCGCCTTCGCCCTGCCGCTGATCGACCGCCTCGACCTGGCGCGCCGCGAGCCCCAGGTGCTGGTGCTGACCCCCACGCGCGAGCTGGCCATCCAGGTGGCCGAGGCCTTCCAGCGCTACGCCGCGCGCATGCCCGGCTTTCATGTGCTGCCCGTGTACGGCGGCCAGCCCTACCCGGTGCAGGTGCGCTCGCTCAAGCGCGGCGTGCACGTGATCGTGGGCACGCCCGGCCGCGTCATGGACCACATCCGTCGCAAGACGCTGAAGCTCGGCGGGCTCTCGGCCATGGTGCTGGACGAGGCCGACGAGATGCTGGCCATGGGCTTCCTCGAGGACGTCACCTGGATCCTCGAGCAGACCCCGGACCAGCGACAGATCGCGCTGTTCTCCGCCACCATGCCCCCCGCCGTGCGGCGCATCACCGAGCGCTACCTGCGTGATCCCATCGAGATCAAGACGCAGATGCGCGGCAAGACCGCCGACACCATCCGTCAGCGGCAGCTGGTGCTGCACCACGGGCAGAAGCTGGACGCGCTCACGCGCCTGCTCGAGGTGGAAGACGTGGACGGCATGCTCGTGTTCGTGCGCACGCGCATCGAGACGGCGGAGCTGGCCGAGAAGCTGGAGGCCCGCGGCTACGCCACCGCGGCGCTGAGCGGCGACATCGCCCAGCCCCAGCGCGAGAAGACCGTCGAGCGCTTCAAGAGCGGCAAGCTGGACGTGCTGGTGGCCACCGACGTGGCGGCTCGCGGCCTGGACGTAGAGCGCATCAGCCACGTGGTCAACTTCGACATCCCGCACGACCCCGAGGCCTACATCCACCGCATCGGACGCACGGGCCGCGCCGGGCGCCAGGGCGAGGCGATCCTGTTCGTGACGCCTCGCGAGCGGCGCATGCTGGGCATCATCCAGAACGTCATCGGTCAGAAGATCGAGATGATGACGGCGCCCTCCACCGACGAGGTCAACCAGCGCCGCATCGGGCGCTTCAAGCAGCGCATCACCGAGGTGCGCGACACCCGCGACACGGCCTTCTTCGAGCGGCTGATCGAGGAGTACATCGACGAGACCGGGGCCTCGCCGCTGGAGGCCGCAGCGGCCCTGGCGCTGATGCTGCAGGGCAACCAACCGCTGCTGCTGGCCGAGCTGCCGCCCCCCAGCGCGCCCCCGCCCAAGGCGGGCCACAAGGGCAAGCCCGGCGCACGCCCGGAGCGCCCAGGACACGACGCCGGCCCGCGACGCCCCATGCCCGGGCTGGTGACCTACCGCGTGGAGGTCGGCTACGCCCACGGCGTCAAGCCCGGCATGATCATGGGCGCCGTCGCCAACGAAGGCGGGCTCGAGGGCCGCCACATCGGGCGCATCGAGATCCAGGACGACTTCAGCCTGGTGGACCTGCCCAAGGGCATGCCCAAGGATGTCTTCAAGGCGATCAGCGCCGCGCGCGTGTGCGGTCAGCGCCTGCGCATCTCCAAGTTCGTGGAGGGAGCCCCGCACTCGCGAGGGCCGCGCCAGGCTTGAGGCAGGGCGCGCCCGTCTTGCAGCGCGCGAGCCCGGCGCGGGCGTCGGGTGGCGGCGCGAGCGCAGGCAACGAAACGCGATCTCGACTGAGGCGCGTTGGTCGGAGATCATGTCGCTTCGACTTGCCCGACGCCCAAGGTGTTCATGGACCCAAGCCAGCCCTCGCCCAACGTCGATGCAGCTCCGTGGCTACGGTCCGCGAGCGCACTGTTGCTCGGCGTCCTCGGCGCCTGCGCTCCCGAGTCGGCTGACGCAGCTTCCGCGCCAAACGTCATCATCTGGCTGGTGGACACCCTGCGCGCGGACCACCTGTCGTGCTACGGCTACGAGCGCCCGACCTCGCCGCAGCTCGACGCCCTGGCCGCGGACGGTGTGCTGTTCGAGCAGCTGCACGCCCAGTCCAACTGGACCCAGCCGTCCATGGCCTCGATCTTCACCGGGCGCTGGCCCGGGCGCTTCGACGGGGGCTTCGAGAGCCGGCTGGCGGAGCAGTCACTCACGGCGGCCGAGTGGTTCTCGGCCCACGGCTATGCCACCGCCGGCTTCGTGCTGAGCGTGGCCGTGGGCGAGCGCTTCGGCTTCGCCCAGGGCTTTGAGCGCTTCGAGGAACTCGACGCCCACGTCGACGAGCGCGAGCGCACCAAGCGGCAGGGCCGCGGGTACGACGCCGACGTGCTGGTGCAGCGCGCGCTGGCCTGGCTGGACACGCAGCGCGCCGACGAGCGCCCGTTCCTGCTCTACCTGCACTCCATGGACCCGCACCTGCCCCACGAGGCCCACCCCGGGTTCCCCAGCTGGACGCAGCCCTACGACGGACCGCTCGACGGCACCACCACCACGACCTTCACCGCACAGGACGAAGCCTGGCCGCTGACGGAGATCGACCGTCAGCACATGCGCGACCTGTACGACGGCGAGGTGGCCTTCAACGACCACTGCCTCGGGCAGCTCGTGGACGCGCTGACGGCGCGCGGGCTCGCCCGGGACACCCTGCTGGTGGTGCTCTCCGATCACGGTGAGGAGCTCTGGGACCGCAGCTTCTACGGACACGGCCACGACAGCCTGCACCACGAGATGACGCGTGTGCCGTGGGTGCTGCACTGGCCGGGCAGGCTGACCCCGGGCCTGCGCCTGCCCGGCCTGGCGCGGGGCGTCGACGTGCTGCCGACGTTGTTGGAGCTGGTGGGCTTGCCGGCGCTGCCGGAGGCGGACGGCGTCTCCCTGGCAGCGGCCGCCCGAGGCGACGGCCCCATCCCCAGGGACCTGCCGGCGTTCTCGCTGCGCGGTCGACGCCGTGACGACCCGCGCGCGCTGCGCACGGCGCGCACGTTCTGCTACGCCAACCCACGCACGGGCGAGCAGGGGCTCTACCTGCTGCCCGATGACCCCGACGAGCGCGCCAACCTGCGCAGCGAGCGGCCACGCGCCTTCCTGCACGCGGCGGGTCCGCTCTCTCGCTGGGTACGGCTGCTGCGGGAGCGGGCCGAGGCCGGTCCGGAGACCGACGCCGTCGCGCTCGACCCCGCGACCGAGGCGCGCTTGCGCGAGCTCGGCTACCTGCGCTGAGCTCGCGCCGGCGCCTGAGCGACATGAGCGAGCTCACACACCCCGGGACCGCACTCTCCGGGTAGAGTCTCGGCATGACGAGCCCCAAGGAACTCCTGGTCCTTGCCCTCGGACTCGTCGGCTTGGCCACTCCCGCCTACCGGGTGTACGAACGGCTGCTCGCGCGTCGGGAGCGTCAGCAGGTGGACGCGCCAACGATCGGCGCTGACGGCCTGCCCTTCCCTCCCGCTGCTCTCATGCACTCGGTGGCCGGCACCGCCGACACAGACTGGTTCCTTGAGGGAGGCGGCAAGGCGGCCCAGGCCCTGCGCGATATCCTGGCCCACCAAGACCAGAGCCTGGACCAGATGGAACGCCTGCTTGAATTCGGCTGCGGCTGCGGGCGCGTGGTGCGGCAGCTCCAGGATCTCCCCGGTCAGGTGCACGGCTGCGACTGGAACGAGCGCGCCACCGACTGGTGCCGCCGCAACCTGGGCTTCGCACACTTCGAGCAGAACACGCTCGCGCCACCGCTGCCCTACGATGCCCAGAGCTTCGACTTCATCTACGCCCTTTCGGTGTTCACTCACATGGGCGAGGACCTGCAGCGACCCTGGATGGACGAGCTGCGACGCGTGCTCAAGCCCGGCGGCCTGCTGGTGCTCAGCACCCACGGGCGCCGCTACGGCGAGCGCCTCAGCGGCGCCGAGCGACGGACGTTTGAACGCGGCGAGTTCCTGGTGCGCCACGTGCAAGGCGCCGGCACCAACCTGTGCTCCTCATTTCACCCCGAGGCCTACCTGCGTGGCGCCTTCAGCGGCGGCTTCGAACTGCTGGAGATCGTGCTCGAGGGTGCGCGCGGCAACCCGCACCAAGACCTGACACTGCTGCGGCGGCCGCGCTCAGACAGCGCCTCAGGTGCCTCCGCCTGAGGCGCTGGCCTTTGGCGTCGCGCCAATTCCGGGCTACGATCTGCGCCCCGCACTGACCCGAGACTGGAGCGATTCATGCCCGATGTCCGTCTGTCCAACTACATCGGCGGGGAGTGGACCGCCTCCGACGCGAGCGGCGTGCACGAGGTGCTCAACCCGGCCACCACCGAGCTGATCGCGCAGACGCCCCTGGGCGGCAAGGCCGAGGTGGACGCCGCGGTGGCCGCGGCCCGCGCGGCCTATAACGGCTGGCGGCGCACGCCGGTGGTCGAGCGCGTGCAGCCGCTCTACCAGCTCAAGCACCTGCTGGAGCAGCACGCCGACGAGCTGGCCGCGACGGTCACGCGCGAGAACGGCAAGAACACCGCCGAGGCCATGGGCAGCGTGCGCCGCGGGATCCAGATGGTCGAGGTGGCCATCGGCTCGCCCAGCCTGCTCATGGGGCAGGCCCTGGAGGACGTGGCCCGCGGCATCGACTGCACCTCCATGCGCCAGCCCATGGGCGTCTTCGCCGCCATCGCGCCGTTCAACTTCCCGGCCATGGTGCCCATGTGGTTCTTCCCCTTCGCGGTGGCCTGCGGCAACACCTTCCTGGTCAAGCCGTCGGAGCAGACCCCGCTGAGCCAGCAGCTCATCTTCAAGCTGATCCACGACGCGGGCTTCCCACCGGGTGTGCTCAACATGGTGCACGGCGGACGTGACGCCGTGAACGCCATCCTCGAACACCCGCAGATCGAGGGCGTCTCGTTCGTGGGCAGCAGCCCCGTGGCCGAGCTCGTCTACCGCGAGTGCGGCGCGCGCGGCAAGCGCGTGCAGGCCCTGGGCGGCGCCAAGAATTTCGTGGTGGTCATGCCCGACGCCGAGCGCGAGTTCACGGTCAAGGCCATCGTCGACTCGGCCTTCGGCTGCTGCGGCGAGCGCTGCCTGGCGGCGGCGGTGATCCTGCCCGTGGGTGACGCCAAGGACTGGCTGCGCGAGGGGCTGATCCAGGAGATGGCGAAGGTCAGCGTGGGCGACGGCGCCGTCGCGGGCGTCGACATGGGGCCGCTGATCACCGAGGCCCAGCGCGACAAGGTGCTGGGCTACATCGAGGCCGGCCTGGCGCAGGGCGCCGAGCTGCTGCTCGACGGCCGCGGCATCGACACCGGCCTGCCCGGCTGGTTCGTGGGTCCCACGCTGTTCGACGGCGTCACACCCGACATGACCATCGCCACCGAAGAGATCTTCGGCCCGGTGCTGTGCATCTCGCCCGTCGCTGACCTCGACGCGGCCCTCGAGATCATCCACCGCCACCCGCTGGCCAACGCCAGCTCCATCTTCACCACCGGCGGCAAGCACGCGCGCACGTTTGGCTACGAGGTGGACGCGGCCATGGCCGGCGTCAACATCGGCGTGGCCGCCCCCATGGCCTTCTTCGGCTTCGGCGGCAGCAAGGGCTCGTTCTTCGGCGACCTCAAGGCCCACGGCCGCGAGGCCTACGACTTCTACACCGACCGCAAGGTGATCATCAGCCGCTGGTAGCCGACACAACGCGAGACACCCAGCTCACCAGGCACCACGCGCCGCACATCGCATCACGCCCGACACACCTGACAACCCCACGCCCCCGCTCAGCGCAACGGAGATCCGACGTGCCCAGAATCGTCAAGGCCGGCCTCGTGCAGTGCAGCAACCCGCTCAACGACGAGAGCCGCCCCGTGGCCGAGATCCAGAAGGCGGCGTTGGAGCACCACCTGCCGTTCATCGAGCAGGCCGGCGAGGCGGGCGTGCAGATCCTGTGCCTGCAGGAGATCTTCAACGGCCCGTACTTCTGCCCGGGCCAGGACGCGCGCTGGTACGACGCGGCCGAGCCCGTGCCCGGCCCCACCACCGAGCGCATGGCCGAGTACGCCAAGAGGTACCAGATGGTGATGGTCGTGCCGCTCTACGAGCGCGAGCAGGCCGGCGTCTACTACAACACCGCCGCGGTCATCGACGCCGACGGCACGTACCTGGGCAAGTACCGCAAGAACCACATCCCGCACACCAGCGGCTTCTGGGAGAAGTACTTCTTCAAGCCCGGCAACCTGGGCTACCCGGTGTTCGAGACGCGCTACGCCAAGATCGGCGTGTACATCTGCTACGACCGGCACTTCCCCGAAGGCGCGCGGGCCCTGGGCCTGGCGGGCGCCGAGATCGTGTTCAACCCCTCGGCCACGGTCGCCGGCCTCTCGCAGTACCTGTGGAAGCTCGAGCAGCCGGCCCACGCCGTGGCCAACGGCTTCTTCATGGGCTGCAGCAACCGCGTGGGCACCGAGGCGCCCTGGAACATCGGCAGGTTCTACGGCAGCAGCTACTTCGTGAATCCGCGCGGCGAGCTGCTGGCCGAGGGCAGCGAGACCGACGACGAGCTGATCGTGGCGGAGCTCGACCTCGACCAGATCGAGGAGGTGCGCCGCACCTGGCAGTTCTTCCGCGACCGCCGGCCCGAGACCTACGACGACTTGTGCGACCTGCTGCCGTAGCTGGCCGGACGGACGGCGGCTGCGCCCGGACCGGCGACGAGGCGGCCAGGGCGGGCGCAGCAGCAACGCCCGCAGGGAGGCGACGCACACGGCGCGCCTCACGAGTACCCTGGATCGAACAGCGCGCGGGCCTGACACAGCGCCCGCGCCCCACCGACAAGGAGGCAAGTTGGGCATCCTGATCAAGCATGGCGACGTGGTCACGGCCCTCGATCAGTGGACCGGCGACGTGCGCTGCGAGGGCGGCACGATCGTGGAGCTGGGCGTCGGCCTGGAGCCGCGCGCCGGCGAGCAGGTCATCGACGCCGGCGGACAGTACGTCTTCCCCGGCGGCATCGACCCCCACGTGCACATGGAGATGCCCTTCATGGGCACGGTCTCCTCGGACGACTTCGAGACCGGCACCGCGGCCGGCGTGGCCGGCGGCACCACCTCGATCATCGACTTCGTGATCCCGGGCCGCGGCGACGACCTGATGCGGACCTTGGGCGTGTGGCACGAGCGCGCCGCCAAGGCCGTGGCCGACTACGCCTTCCACATGGCCGTGACCTGGTGGGGAGACGACACCGCCGAGCACATGCGCCGCTGCGTACAGGACGAGGGCATCCCGTCCTTCAAGACCTTCATGGCGTACCGCGGGGCCATCGGTGTCGATGACATCGAGCTGATCAAGATCATGAACACCGCGCGGGAGCTGGGCGCGCTCACCACGGTGCACGCCGAACACGGCGACATGGTCGTCGACCTGCAGGACAAGCTCTTCGGCGAGGGCAAGATCAGCCCGAAGTACCATGCCCTGTCGCGCCCCGCGCCGCTGGAGGGCGAGGCCACCAGCCGCGCCATCATGCTGGCGCGCATGACCCGCGAGCCGCTCTACGTGGTGCACGTCACCTGCCAGCAGGCCGCCCACGCCATCACCGAGGCCCGCGAGCGCGGCCAGAACGTCATCGGCGAGACCTGCCCGCAGTACCTGCTGCTGGACGCCGACGTCTACGACAAGCCGGACTTCGAGGGCGCGGCCTACGTCATGTCGCCCCCCATCCGTCCGCGCGGCCACCAGCAGGCGCTCTGGGCGGCGCTCAAGGCCGGCACCCTGCAGGTGCTGGCCACCGACCACTGCCCCTTCAACATGGCCGGGCAGAAGGAGATGGGCCGCGACGACTTCCGGCTGATCCCCAACGGCGCCGCGGGCATCCAGCACCGCCTCGCGCTGATGTACACCTACGGCGTGCTCGAGGGGCGGCTCGACCTGCACGACTTCGTCAACATCACCTCCACCCGCGCCGCCAAGATCTTCGGCCTGTACCCGCGCAAGGGCGCCATCGCCGTGGGCTCGGACGCCGACCTGGTGCTCTGGGATCCGGCCGCCACGGGCGTCATCTCCGCCTCCACCCACAAGCACCGCTGCGACCGCAACATCTTCGAGGGCTTCAAGACCCGCGGGGCCCCGTCGCGCGTGATCGTCAACGGGCGCGTGCAGTGCAGCGACGGCCAGCTCAGCGTCGAGACCGGCGCCGGCCGCTACCTCAAGAGGAGTCTGTCATGAGCACCCCCGACCCGAGCGCAGCCCCGACCAGCGACCGCGCGGCCGAGGTGCGCAGGAAGCACGCCGCGTACCTGCTGCCCGCCGTGTCCAACTACTATGACGAACCGATCGTGCTGGAGAGCGGCCGGGGCACGCGCCTCACCGATGTCGACGGGCGGCAGTACCTCGACTTCTTCGGGGGCATCCTCACGGTCTCCGTGGGCCACTGCAACGCGCGCGTCACCGACGCGATCAAGACCCAGGTCGATCGGCTGGGGCACGTGTCCACGCTCTACCCCACCGTGCCCATCGTCGAGCTGGCCGAGCGCATGGCGGCCATCACGCCCGAGGGCCTGAACAAGTCGATGTTCACGGCGTCGGGCACCGAGGCCGACGAGACCGCCGTGGCCCTGGCCCAGGTCTTCACCGGTTCCATCGAGCTGATCGCCCTGCGCCACGGCTACTCGGGGCGCTCCATGCTGGCCCAGTCGCTCACGGCCCACGGCCCCTGGCGCGCGGTGCCCACCCAGATCGCGGGCATCAAGCACGGCCTGGCGCCGTACTGCTACCGCTGCCCCATGAAGCTGACCTATCCCAGCTGCGACGTGGCCTGCGCGCGCGACCTCGAGGAGCTGATCCAGACCACCACCACCGGCAAGATCGCCGGCTTCCTGGCCGAGCCGATCCAGGGTGTGGGCGGCTTCGTGACCCCGCCGCCGGAGTACTTCGAGGTGGCCGTCGAGATCGTGCGCAAGCACGGTGGCGTGTTCATCTGCGACGAGGTGCAGACCGGCTTCGGGCGCACCGGCGGCACGATGTTCGGCATCGAGCACTACGGCGTGACGCCCGACATCATGACCATGGCCAAGGGCGTGGCCAACGGCATGCCCCTGGGCGTGACCATCGCCACGGACGAGATCGCCAACGCCTTCGGCGCCCTCACCATCTCGACCTACGGCGGCAACCCCATGAGCTGCGCCGCCGCGCTGGCCACGCTCGACGTGATCGAGGGCGACGAGCTGCCCGCCAACGCCGAGGTCCAGGGCGCGCGCCTGCGCGCGGGCCTGGAGCAGCTGCAGCAGCGCCACCCCGCGGCCATCGGTGACGTGCGCGGCATGGGGCTCATGCAGGCCATCGAGCTGGTGCTCGACGAGAGCGCCGGCGACCGCACGCCCGACACCGCCCTGACCGCGCGCCTGTTCGAGCAGACCAAGGCCCGCGGGCTGCTGATCGGCAAGGGCGGACTGCACGGCAACGTGGTGCGCATCTCGCCCGCGCTCAACATCACGGCCCACGAGATCGACGAGGCCCTGGCCATTCTGGGCGAGGCCATGGCCGCCGCCATCAAGGGAGGCAACGCATGACCGACCTCAGCACCGTCATCAACGGCATCCGCTTCAAGAACCCCTTCGTGCTGGCCTCGGGTCCGCCCGGCACCAACGCCAAGGTGATCCAGCGCACCTTCGACCTGGGCTGGGGCGGCATGGTCTGCAAGACCATCAGCCTCGACTGCACCAAGGTCATCAACCTGATCCCGCGCTACGGCAAGCTGCCGGTGGACCCGGGCTCCAAGCGCTACATCGGCTTCCAGAACATCGAGCTCATCTCCGACCGGCCCTTTGACGTGTGGCTCGAAGACCTGGCCGCGTGCAAGGCCAGCCACCCCGACCACGTGCTGATCGCGTCGATCATGGAGGAGTACCACCAGGACCGCTGGGTCGAGATCACCGAGCGCGTGGCGGCCACCGGCGTGGACGGCTTCGAGCTCAACCTGTCCTGCCCGCACGGCCTGCCCGAGCGGCGCATGGGCGCGGCCATGGGCCAGAACCCCGCCATGGTCAGCGACGTCGTGGGCTGGGTGCGCGGCGCCACCAAGCTGCCCATCTGGGCCAAGATGACCCCCAACATCACCGACATCACGGTGCCGTCCAAGGCGGCGGTGGCCGCGGGCGCCGACGGGCTGTCGGCCATCAACACGATCCTGGGCATCATCGGCATCAACCTGGAGACCCTGCGCCCCATGCCCACGGTGGAGGGCTACAGCGAGCCCGGCGGCTACTCCGGCCGCGCCGTGCGACCCATCGCCCTGCGCCAGGTGATGGAGATCGCGCGGGCCTGCCCGGACGCGACGGTCTCGGGCATGGGCGGCGTCGAGACCGCCGAGGACGCCATCATGTTCCTGCTGGTGGGCGCCAGCAGCGTGCAGGTCTGCACCGCCGCCATGCTCCAGGGCTATGAGATGATCGACGGCCTGCTGGAGGGGCTCGCGGCCTTCATGGACAAGCACGGCTTCGAGCACGTCTCCGACATCGTGGGCAAGAGCCTGCCGTACTTCACCACCCACGCCGAGCTGGTGCAGCGCCAGCGCGACGCCCGCCGGGCTCACACCGGTCAGGCCAGCCGCGACGATGTCTGGAAGGGCGACATCGCGGGCGAGACGGACGCGCTGGTCACCGACTGAGCGCTATACTCGCCGCGTTCCGCCCCTGGCCTGCGCACGTCGCGGATTCCTGCCGCGAGGCTGCGGGCAGGCCCCCAGGAGCCTCACGGTGATCGATCCCCTCGCGCGCGTCTCGGTCCGCATCAAGCTGGCCCTGCTGTTCGTGAGCCTGTGCCTGCTGGCCTACGGCCTGGGCGGGTCGCTCGTGTCGCGCTGGACCGAGACGGCGCTGGAGGGCGAGATCCTGGCGCGGCTGGACTTCCAGTGCCGCATGTACGCCACCACGCTGGACGCCTCGCTGCGGCTGCTCGAGCGCCGGCTGGAGGACTTCGCCTCCGACGGCTATATCCGCGACCACGCCGCGGCCATGCAGGCGCCCGAACATGACACGCAGCGCCAACGCCTCGGCGCGGAGCTACGGCGGCACCTCAGCCAGAACAAGCTGCCGCTGGTGGACGCCTACGTGAACCTGGCCGTGACCGCCGCCGACGGCGCGCTGCTGGCCACCATCCACGATGACGAGCCCCGCCGCATCCAGCCCCCCGCCCCGGCGCAGCTGGGTGAGGCCACCCACGCGGGCGGTATGCTGGGCAATACCGGCTCGCACCCGGGGCTGCTGCTGTCCACACCCCTGCGACACCTGGACGGCGAGCGCATCGTCGGACACCTGCATGTGCTGGTGGAGGCTGACGCCTGGCTGCGCGAGGCCATGGCGGCCGACGCGGACAACAGCGCCGCGCACGGCATGGACGTGACCCTGCTGCTGCACGACGGCCGCGGCCGTCGGCTGGTGGCCACCCCCGGCGCAGGCGCCGTGCTGCGGCTGGTGGACGACGGCAGCCAGGCCCTGCCCAGCTCCTCCCTGCCACGCTTCGCGCCGGTGCGCGGCACCTACGCGCGCTCCTTCCCCGTCTCCACCAGCGGCTGGTGGGTCGAGGTCACCCTGGGCGTCGAGCAGGCGCTGCTGCCCGTGTCAGGCCTCAAGAGCCGGCTGCTGGGCGTGGGCATCGTGCTGGCCATGCTGTCCACGCTGCTGCTGTTCTTCCCCATGCGCTTCGTGGTGCGCCCGCTGCTGCTGCTCAGCCGGGCGGCCGAGCGCCTGGCCGAGGGCCAGCTCGACACGCGCGTGGAGGTGCAGTCCGACGACGAGATCGGCGATCTGGGACGTTCGTTCAACGGCATGGCGGACGCCATCGAGGAGCGCACCCGGCGGCTCGAGTACACGGCCGAGGATTTGCGCCAGCGGCAGGCCGAGCTGCGCGCTGAGCGCGACCGGGTGGAGGCCGTGATCGCCTCTATGCACGACGGCCTGGTGGTGCTCGATGCCGGCGGCTCGGTGCTGCTCTCCAACATCGCCTCGCAGCCGCTGCTGTCGCTGATCGAGAGCGGCAGCCTGGCCAGCGGGCACCACGTCTGCGTCGATGATTCGGCGGGCACGCCGGATCCACGCCATGCACCGGGCAGCGGCGGCAGAGGCGCCGACGGACATGACGCAGGCACCAACGGCAGCGAGGGCGGCGATGACCACGGTCGCGACGCCGCTGCTAGCACCAGCAGCAGCGCGAGCGACGCACCAGGCCAGGGTTGCTTCCGCTGCCTGATGGACACCAGCGGCCCGCCGCGCTCCTGCTCGGTGGACGTGGGCCCGCGCACCTTCGAGATCCACACCACGCCGCTGCCACCCGACGCGGACGGCGGGCGCGGGCGCGTGCTGGTCTCGCGCGAGGTCACCGACCGCGTCAAGCAGGACGAGCGCGAGATCCACAACGAGCGCCTGGCCGTGCTGGGCGAGGTGGCCGCCGTGGTGGCGCACGAGATCAACAACCCGCTGGCCTCCATCAGCATGTTCAACCAGATGCTGGCCAGCGAGCTGCCCGACGACTCGCCCCTGCGTGAGAACACCGACGTCATCGCGCGCAACATCACCTCCGCCAAGCGCGCCATCCGCGAGCTGCTCGACTACGCCACGGGCTCCACGCCGGAGGTCGGGCCGCTCGACGTGCACGATGTGCTGCACGATGTGCTGCGCTTCCTGCGCCCCTTGAGCGAGCGCGCCCAGGTGTCCGTGCGCCTGGAGCCCGCGGCCAGCAACCCGCAGATCACCGGCGACGAGATCCAGCTGCGCCAGGTCTTCGTGAACCTGACGCTCAACGCCGTACAGGCCGTGGCGGCCCACGCCGGCACAGCCCCCCCCGAGCGCGCGCGCACGGTCACCCTGCGCACCTCCAACCAGGACGGCCAGCTGGTGGTGGACGTCTGCGACAGCGGCCCGGGCATCCTGCCCGAGCAGCGCCAGCGCGTCTTCCGCGCCTTCGTCACCACCAAGTCCCGGGGCGAGGGCACCGGCCTGGGACTGCCCACCGCGCGCCGCATCGCCGAGATGCACGGGGGCAGCGTGGACGTGCTGGAGTCCTCTCCCGAGGGCACGACCTTCCGGGTGCTGCTACGCTCGCGCGCCCCCGCCGAGCTGCCCTCATGAGCGAGACCGACGCATGAGCTCCACCGGCTCCACACCGCCGAGCACGACCCCCGACAGCCAGCCCGGCCTGGGCCAGCTGGCGGTGCTGGTGGTGGACGACGAGGCCGACATCCGACTGGGCCTGCGGCGCCTGCTGGCCGGCCTGGGTATCGAGGCCCGGGAGGCCGAGTCGGGCCTGGCCGCGCTGCAGCTGCTCGATCAGCAGGACGCCGACCTGGTCATCACCGACCTGATGATGCCCGGGCTCACGGGCGTCGAACTGCTGGCCGCCGTCAAGCGCCGCCGGCCCGAGACCAAGGTGGTGCTGCTGACAGGCTTCGGCACGGTGCAAACCGCCGTGCAATGCCTGCAGGCCGGGGCCTCGCACTTCCTCACCAAGCCCTTCGACAACAACGAGATCCTGGGGCTGGTGCGCCGCCTGGGCCTGCAGATCCTGGCGCAGCGCGCCACGGACGGCGCCCACGATCCGTCCGCGCACATGCTGGCCGTCGATCCCAGCATGCAGCGCGTTCTCGAGCTGGTGGCGCGCGTCGCGCCCAGCCCCCTGCCCGTGCTGGTGGAAGGCGAGAGCGGCACCGGCAAGGAGCTGGTCGCCCGCGCCGTACACGCCGCCAGCGCCGTGGCTGCCAAGCCGTTCCAGGCCGTCAACTGCGCCGCCCTGGCGGACACGCTGCTGGAGTCGGAGCTTTTCGGACACCGGCGCGGCGCCTTCACGGGCGCGGACCGCGACCGCCGCGGCCTGTTCCAGGAGGCCGACGGTGGCACGGTCTTCCTGGACGAGGTCTCGTCCATGTCGCCTGCCTTCCAGGGCAAGCTGCTGCGCGTGCTGCAGGAGAAGCTGGTGCGTCCGGTGGGCGGCAGCCGCGACGAGTCCGTCAGCTTCCGCCTGGTGGCCGCCACCAATCGCGACCTCGAAGCCATGGTGTCCGAGGGCAGCTTCCGCGAGGACCTCTACTACCGGCTTCAGGTGGTGCGCGTCTGCGTGCCCCCGCTGCGCAAGCGCCCCGGGGACGTGCTGCCCCTGGCACACCTGTTCCTGAGGCGCGTCGCGGCCGAGTGCCTGGGACCCGACGCGCGCGCACCCGAGCTCGGCGTCGAGGCCGCCGCGGCGCTGCAGCGCCACGGCTGGCCCGGCAACGTGCGCCAGCTCGAGAACGCCATCCAGCGCGCCGTGGTGGTCTGCTCGGGCGAGCGCATCCTGCCCTACCACCTGGGGCTGGAGAGCGGCTGGAGCGCCCCGGCCCAGGGAGGGCTTGGCGCGCCGGCAGCCCAGGCCGACTACGCCGACGCCAAGCAAGCCGCCATCGAGCAGTTCCAGCGCGAATTCGTGCAGCGCGCCCTGGAGTGCAGCGAAGGCAACGTGAGCCAAGCGGCGGCGGCCTGCGGCATGACGCGCGTGGCGCTGCAGAAGATCCTGCGCCAGTTGCACATCGACCGAGCCGACTTTGCGGACGGCGGCGGGCCGACGAACGGCGAGGCGCGCTGAACCGACGCTCGCGCATCCGGCCTGGCCCAGCCGGCCTGGTACATACGACTTGGTACATGCGACCCGGGTGCTGGTGGCCCGGCGCATGCGACCCAACGCATGGGGCCGGCTGCATGTGACCCCGGTGCAGGTGAGGCCGGCGCAAGCGCCCCGAGTGCATCCAGCGGGACGCACCTGACAACGCGCGTTGGCACCTGCGCGCCCCGCCGCTCGCCGCGATCCTGAACACACACGGCAAAACCGCACGCTGAGCTGCTCGTCAGCAATCGGCACGGCGCTTGCTTCGTCCGTCAGCAACGACGGAGGCAGCTCATGCGCATGGCGAAGCATCCCTGGTTGGCGTTGTTGCTGGCGGCCCTTGGCGCCGGCACCGCATCGGCCCAGGCACCCGGCCAGGACGTCTACGATTACTTCGATCTCAACTGCAAGAGCTGCCACACCATCGGCGGCGGGCGCCTCACCGGCCCGGACCTGAAGGATGTCGGCGAGCGGCAGGATCGCGATTGGCTGGTGGAGTTCATCCAGCATCCCAAGGCCGTCATTGACGGCGGCGACGCCTACGCCCAGGCCATGCTGCGCGACGCGCGCGGCGTGTACATGCCCGACCCACCCGGCCTGAGCGCCGACCTGGCGGGCAGGATCGTCGACCTGCTGGTGCATGAGTCGGCCCAGGAGGAGAGTCGCTTCGCCGGGCTGCAGATCTCGGACCGGCCCCTGACCGACGCCGACATCGCCCTGGGACGCCAGCTCTTCCGCGGCGAGACGCCCTTCGCCAACGGCGGGCCCACCTGCTTCAGCTGCCACACGCTGGCCGGCGCCGGCGGCTTCGGTGGCGGCCAACTCGGCCCCGACCTGACCGCCGTGTACGCGCGCCTCGAGGGGCGCAAGGCCCTCTCGGCCTGGCTCAGCGCGCCGCCCTCGCTGGTCATGGCGCCCATCTTCCGCGCGGCACCCATCGAGAGCGAAGAGGTCCTTGCTCTTACCGCCTACCTGAAGCACGTCGCCGCCGGCGGCCAGGAGCAGGCACAGGACGGCACGCTGGCCTTCCTGCTCACCGGCTTCGCCCTCGCGGCGCTGGTGCTCGTGCTGTTTGACGTCATCTGGCGCGATCGCTTCGTGGCGACGCGTGAACCCCTCGTCCGGAAGCGGCGAGCGCAGGAGGGAAACCACTCGTGAGCAAGCCCGGCACCAACGGATCGAACGGCAACGCCAAGCACGACAACGGCAACCCGTGGATCCAGGACACCGTCGCCCCCCAGAGCCGCTCGTGGGAGGAGTTCTATCGCAACCGCTGGCAGCACGACAAGGTCGTGCGCAGCACCCATGGCGTGAACTGCACCGGCAGCTGTTCGTGGGACATCCACGTCAAGGACGGCATCGTGGCCTGGGAGATGCAGGCGCCGGACTACCCGCGCCTCGAAGAGGGCATCCCGGCCTACGAGCCGCGCGGCTGCCAGCGCGGCATCAGCTACTCGTGGTACCTGTACAGCCCGCTGCGCGTGAAGTACCCCTACATCCGCGGCGCCCTGCTCGATTTGTGGCGCGAGGCCTGCGCCCAGCACGAGGACCCGGTCGACGCCTGGAAGTGGCTGCAGTCGGACCCCGACCGGCGCAAGCGCTACCAGCGCGCCCGCGGCAAGGGCGGCCTGCGGCGCACCAGTTGGGACACGGTGCTGGAGATCATCGCCGCGTCCAACGTGCACACCATCAAGGAGCACGGCCCGGACCGCATCGCCGGCTTCTCGCCCATCCCGGCCATGTCCATGGTGAGCTACGCGGCGGGCTCGCGGCTGATGCAGCTGATCGGCGGCGTGTCGCTCTCGTTCTACGACTGGTACTGCGACCTGCCCAACGCCTCGCCCGAGACCTGGGGCGAGCAGACCGACGTGAACGAGTCGGCCGACTGGTACCACTCCAAGTTCTTGGCGGTCATGGGCAGCAACCTGAACATGACGCGCACGCCGGACGTGCCCTTCGCGGCGCAGGCGCGCACGAACGGCACCAAGATGGTGGTGTTCTCGCCTGACTTCAATCAGGTGGCCAAGTACGCCGACGAGTGGATCGCGCTCAACGCCGGTCAGGACGGCGCCTGGTGGATGGCGGTCAACCACATCATCCTCAAGGAGTTTCACCACGAGAAGCAGACGCCCTTCTTCATCGACTACACGAAGAAGTTCACGGACGCGCCCTTCCTGGTGGAGCTGCACGAGAAGAACGGCAACTGGGAGGCCGGCCAACTGCTGCGGGCCGGACGGCTCGAGGGCTACACCGAGGAAGAGCACGGCGAGTGGAAGTTCCTTCAGTGGGACGCCGGCGACGACCGCCCCAAGATGCCCATGGGCAGCTCGGGCCACCGCTGGCAGAGCCAGAAGGGCCAGTGGAACATGAAGCCCGAGGACGGCAAGGACGGCAGCCCCATCGACGCCGTGCTGACCTTCTTGGAGCGCCACGACGGCACGGCCTCGGTGCGCCTGGATGACTTTGCGGCCGGCGAATCGGTCGTGCGCGACGTGCCCGTGCGCACGGTGCAGACCAGCGATGGCCCGGTCACGGTCACCACGGCCTACGACCTGCTGATGGCCCAGTACGGCGTCAATCGAGGTCTCGGCGGCGCCTACCCCGCCGACTACGACGAAGACGCCGTCTACACCCCGGCCTGGGCCGAGCGCTACACCGGCATCGACCGCGCCAACATCATCCGCTTCGCACGCGAGTGGGCCTCCACCGCGGAGCACACAAACGGCAAGTGCACGGTCATCATCGGTGCCGGAATCAACCACTGGTACCACGCCAACCTGATGTACCGCGCGGCCATCCACGCGCTCATGTTCTGCGGCTGCGTGGGCACCAACGGCGGCGGTCTGGCGCACTACGTGGGCCAGGAGAAGCTGGCGCCCATGGAGTCCTGGTCGTCGATCGCCCTGGCCAAGGACTGGTACGGGCCCTCACGCCTGCAGAACGCGCCCAGCTGGCACTACGTGCACACCGACCAGTGGCGCTACGAGCGCAGCTTCCGCGACTACCACACCGTGCCCGAGGACCAGCCCGAAGGCAGCCTGGCCAACGGCCACACCATCGACGCCAACGTGCGCGCGGTGCGCAACGGCTGGCTGCCATTCTTCCCGCAGTTCGAGCGTAGTCCGCTGGTCCTGTGTGAGGAGGCCATGGCGGCCGGCGCTCAGACCAACGAGGAGATCGCGGCCTGGGTCAAGGACCAGCTGGTCGAGCGCAAGCTCAAGTTCGCCATCGAGAAGCCTGACGCCGAGGAGAACTGGCCGCGGGTCTGGTTCATCTGGCGCGGCAACGCGCTGATGTCCTCGGCCAAGGGCCACGAGTACTTCCTCAAGCACTACCTCGGGACGCACACCAACACCATCTCCGAAGACATGGCCGAGGGTCACGTCAAGGAGGTCGACTGGGTCAAGCACGCCCCCACCGGCAAGATGGACCTGGTCATCGACCTCAACTTCCGCATGGACACGTCGGCGCTGTACTCCGACATCATCCTGCCGGCCGCCACCTGGTACGAGAAGGCGGACCTCAACACCACGGACATGCACAGCTTCATCCACCCGCTCAGCAAGGCCGTGCCGCCCTGCTGGGAGAGCAAGTCCGACTGGGACATCTTCCGGGCGGTGGCGCAGGCCATCACCAAGCTGGCGCCCAAGCACCTGCCCGGCAAGATCAAGGACGTCATGACGGTGCCGCTGCTGCACGACACGCCGGCCGAGATCGCCCAGCCCCAGATCAAGGACTGGGAGCGTGGTGAGTGCGAGGGCATCCCGGGCAAGACCATGCCCGCCATCAAGGTGGTCGAGCGCGACTACGAGAACCTCTACAACAAGTTCATCTCGTACGGCAGCAGCGTGCGCGAGAACGGCCTCGGCGCCCACGGGACGCATTACGCCGTCGACGACATGTACGACGAGCAACTGGCCCACGCCAAGACCCAGGACTGGGGCGGCAAGCGCTACCCCTCGCTCAAGTACGCCACCGAGGTCTGCGACACGATCCTGAAGTTCGCCACCGTCACCAACGGCGAGCTGGCCTGGCGCTCGTACAAGGACATGGAGGTCAAGACCGGTCTCGAGCTGGCCGACCTGGCCGAGAAGAACCGCGGCGTGCGGGTCAACTACCGCGACCTGCAGTCCCAGCCGCGGCGGCTGATCAACAGCCCCATGTGGTCGGGCCTGGTGGAGAACGGGCGGCCCTACGCGCCCTTCACCTACAACAAAGAGAAGCTGGTGCCCTGGCGCACGCTCACGGGCCGGCAGCACTTCTACCTGGACCACCCGGGCTACCTGCAGTTCGGCGAGCACCTGCCGACCTACAAGCCCAAGCCACAGCCGGCCGACTACGCCGACCTGGTGTTCAGCGAGGAGAAGGGCAAGACGCTCAAGCTCAACTTCCTGACGCCGCACGGCAAGTGGCACATGCACTCGACCTACGCCGACAACCACCGCATGACGACGCTGTCACGGGGCGTGGAGCCGTTCTGGATCAACGACAAGGACGCCGAGTCCATCGAGATCGAGGACAACGACTGGGTCGAGGTGCACAACGACCACGGCGTGGTGGTCACGCGCGCCGCCGTCAGCGCCCGCATCCCCCGCGGCATCTGCATCATCTACCACTCGCCCGAGCGCACGTACTCGGTGCCCAAGAGCCCCCTGCGCAAGCACCGCAGGGCCGGCGGGCACAACAGCCTCACGCGCACTCGCCTCAAGCCGAACCTGATGGTCGGCGGCTACGGGCAGTTCACCTACCACTTCAACTACTGGGGCCCCACGGGCTGCAACCGGGACACGCACATTCTGGTGCGCAAGTGCCCCGAGCTCGTGTGGTGACCCCCTGACGAGGAATCATTTCATGGATGTCCGCTCACAAACGGCCCTCGTCTTTCACCTGGACAAGTGCATCGGGTGCCACACCTGCAGCGTCGCGTGCAAGAACATCTGGACCGACCGCAAGGGCACCGAGTACATGTGGTGGAACAACGTCGAGACCAAGCCGGGCACCGGCTACCCGACGAAGTGGGAAGACCAGGAGCACTACAAGGGTGGCTGGGAGCTGAAGGACGGCCAGCTGCGCCTCAAGAGCACCGGGCGCGGCCGCATCATCCCGAACATCTTCCACAACCCGTCCATGCCAGCATGGATGACTACTACGAGCCCTGGACCTACAAGTACGAGGAGCTGTTCAACGCGCCCGAGGGCGACGACCAGCCCACCGCGCGCCCGATCTCCATGGTCACGGGCGAGTACATCGACATCAAGGCCGGCCCCAACTGGGACGACGACCTGGGCGGCTCCCCCATCTACGCCGAGAACGACCCGAACCTCGAGGAGCTGACGCCCGAGGTGCGGCGCCAGATGTTCGAGATCGAGCGCATGGCGTTCTTCTACCTGCCGCGCATCTGCAACCACTGCCTCAACCCGAGCTGCGTGGCCAGCTGCCCGTCGGGCGCGCTGTACAAGCGCGGCGAGGACGGCGTCGTGCTGCTGAACCAGGAGCGCTGCCGGGCCTGGCGCTCGTGCGTCTCGGCCTGCCCTTACAAGAAGACCTACTACAACTGGTCCACGGGCAAGAGCGAGAAGTGCATCCTCTGCTTCCCGCGGCTCGAGGCCGGCGAGGCCCCGGCCTGCTTCCACAGCTGCGTGGGTCGCATCCGCTACCTGGGCAACGTGCTCTACGACGCCGACAAGCTGGTGGAGTGCGCCAGCAAGCCCGACCTCGAGCTGGTCGACGCTCAGCGCGAGATGATCCTCGACCCGGACGATCCGGCGGTGATCGAGGCCGCCAAGGCCAGCGGTATCCCCGACAGCATCATCGAGTCGGCGCAGCTCTCGCCGGTCTACAACTTCGTCAAGCGCTGGAAGGTGGCCCTGCCGCTGCACGTCGAGTTCCGCACCTTCCCCATGCTCTTCTACGTGCCGCCGCTCATGCCGGTGCTGGCCAACAAGGACGCCGGTCCCGTGCGCAACGAGACCGAAGACCTGTTCGCCGACATCGAGAAGGCGCGCATTCCGATCAAGTTCCTGGCGCGCATGTTCGCCGCCGGCAACGAGGGCAAGGTGCGCTCCGCCCTGCGCAAGCAGTACGCGGTGCGGATCTGGCGTCGCCACGTCACCGTGGGTGACATCAGCCTGGAGGTCGCCGAGCGCGCCCTGTCCGAGGCCGAGATCAGCGTCGACGAGGCGGAGGCCATGTACAAGCTCACCGCGCTGGCGTCCCTGGACGACCGCGTGGTGGTGCCGCCGGCCCAGCGCGAGATGGCCATCGAGGTGCTCGACGACCCGCTCGAGCACAAGCAGTCCATGGGCTTCGGCTTCCGCAACGCGCCGGCCCGGGGGCTGTGATGAGAGCGGACGTCGACACCCATGACGCCCTGGCGCGACTGCTCAGTTACCCGCGCGAAACCTTCGGGGCCGACACCGACGAGGCGCTGCGCCTGCTGAAGACGAGCTGCCCCGAAGCGGCAGCCACGCTGCAGCCCTTCGCCGACTACGTCCACGCCGAGCACCTGCACCAGCTCGAGGAACACTTCACGCGCAGCTTCGACAACTCGGCTGAGCGGGCGCTCGAGGTGGGCTGGCACACCTTCGGCGAGAACTACACGCGCGGCACGTTCATGGTGCGCATGCGCCAGCGCCTGCGCGAGGTCGGCGTCGAAGAGAACGGCGAGCTGCCCGACCACCTGAGCCACATCCTGCCGCTGCTCGGCCGCGCCGATGAGCTCTGGGCCGGCGACCTGGCCCACGACACCGTGGCCCCCGCCGTGCAGAAGATCCTGGACGCCCTCACGGAACAGCAGAACCCGTGGGCGCCTGTCCTGGCCGCGCTGCTGCAGCTGCTGGACATGCACGCCCAGAGTCCCAAGCCGCCGGTGGGAGCGTCGGTGCCGTCCAGCTGGCCGCCGACCCCACAGAACCAGCCGCCGCCCCAACCCCACGTCGGGTCGTGTCCCCCGCTCGACGGTGAGGAGCCCTGCCATGAGTGACGTCCTGCTGTTCGCGATCCTGCCTTACCTGGCCATGGGCATCTTCTTCATCATGACCATCCAGCGCTATCGGCAGCGCACCTTCACCTACAGCAGCCTCAGCTCGCAGTTCCTGGAGAACAAGAAGCACTTCTGGGGCTCGGTGCCGTTTCACTACGGCATCCTGTTCGTGCTGATGCTGCACCTCGCCGGGCTGTTCATCCCCGACGTGATCCTGAGCTGGAACGCCGAGCCCATGCGGCTCTTCGTGACCGAGGCCACGGGCCTGGCCATGGCGGTCATCACGCTGGTGGGCCTGGTCAACATCGTGCTGCGGCGCGTGCAGGTCACCACCGCGCGCACGGTCACCACCACCAGCGACTGGATCGTCTACGCCCTGCTGGCCGTGCAGGTCATCACGGGCATCGGCGTGGCGCTGTTCCATGGCTGGGGCAGCTCGTGGTTCGCCACGTCCCTCTCGCCCTGGCTCTGGTCGCTGCTGAGGCTCGAGCCCGAGTTGGGCGGCGTGGCCGCGCTGCCCTGGCTGGTCAAGGCGCACATCGTCAACGCCTGGCTAGTGATCGGGTTCTTTCCCTTCACGCGCCTGGTGCACGTGCTGGTGGTGCCCAACCCCTATCTGTGGCGGCGCACGCAGGTCGTCGTCTGGAACTACGACCGCAAGACGATCCGCTCCAAGTAGCCAACCACCCCTGCAGCACCCGAGGAGAACGAGATGCAAGGCGACGCAAACGCCCCGCAGAAACGCGGCGGCAACACCCTGCCCCGCTGGGACGTAGAGGACGAGTCCTTCTGGGAGAGCACCGGCAAGAAGGTCGCCAGCCGGAACCTCTGGGTCTCGATCCCCAACCTGCTGTGCGGCTTCTCCGTCTGGCTGTACTGGGGCATGCTCGCCAAGTTCATCCAGAAAGCGCACTTCGCCAACCCGGACCTGTTTGGCTTCGAGGGCTGGAACGGCGGCGAGGCCATGGGCGGTGACGACTACCGCGCGCTGATGTTCACCCTGCCCGCTGTAGCCGGACTGGTGGGCGCCACGCTGCGCATCCCCAACTCGTTCATGATCGCCCTGTGCGGCGGACGCAACGTCAAGTTCATGACGACGTTGCTGCTGATCCTGCCGGCCCTGGGCGCGGGCATCGCGCTGCAGAACCCGAACACCAGCTTCATGACCTTCGTGATGCTGGCGTCGTTGTCAGGCGTGGGCGGCGGCGCGTTCGCCTCCTCCATGTCCAACATCAGCTTCTTCTACCCCAAGCGCATGCAGGGCCTGGCGCTGGGACTCAACGCGGGGCTGGGCAACGCCGGCGTCTCGGTGATGCAGTTCCTGCTGCCATGGATCATCACCTTCGGCGCCTTCGGCAGCATGGGCGGCGAGGCCTATGACGTCAGCGGCACGCCCATGTGGATCCAGAACGCGGGCTTGGTCTGGGTGCCGGTGCTGGGCTTCCTGACCGTGCTGGCCTTCCTGTTCATGAACAACATGCCGCAGCACGACTGCGGCAGCACCGCCAAGGGCGTCGGGCGCTTCCTGTGGCTCACGCTGCTGGGCTTCGTGGGTGGCGGCCTGGGCGTCTGGCTGCTGATCACGCCCTGGGGCGCCTTCCCGGCCCTGCTCAAGATCTTCGTGATCCTGATCATCGCGGTGCTCGTGACGCTGTTCCTCATGAAGCGCTGCACGCAGCGCGACATGCGCGAGAACCTCGACAAGCAGTTCGCCATCTTCAAGAACAAGCACAACTGGGTCATGACCTGGCTGTACTGCATGACCTTCGGCTCGTTCATCGGCTACGCCAACGCCTTCCCCAAGCTGATCGATGACGTCTTCGGCGTGATCCGCGTGGGACCGGACGGCAGCCCGCTGGCCGAGGCCATCATCAACCCGGCCGCGCCGATCTCGTCCAAGTACATCTGGATCGGCGCCGGCGTGGGCGCGCTCATCCGCCCGGTGGGCGGTTGGCTCTCCGACAAGCTGGGCGGCGCACGCGTCACCCAGTGGGACACGGTGGTCATGATCGGCGCCACCATCGGCGCGGGTTGGTTCGTCAGCCAGGCCAGCCAGTCGCCGAACCCCGAGCAGTTCTTCATGCCCTTCCTGCTGCTCTTCATCCTGCTGTTCGCGACCACGGGCATCGGCAACGGCTCCACCTTCCGCATGATCCCCATGATCTTCGAGAAGGAGCAGGCCGGCCCCGTGCTGGGCTGGACCTCGGCCATCGCCGCCTACGGCGCATACCTCATCCCCAAGGTGTTCGCGACCCAGATCAAGGCCGGCACGCCCGAGTACGCGCTGTACGGCTTCGCGGGTTACTACGCCACCTGCCTGGGCGTGAACTGGTGGTTCTACGCCCGCAAGAACGCTGAAATCAAATGCTGATACCGCAGACGACGCACGCGCGCGTGTTCCTCGCGGCGGCCGCATTCTTCGGGCTGGTGGCGGTGGCGAGCTCGACCGCCTGGCGCCCGCTGAACGTGCACACCGGCTACGCGCCCGAGCAACCCATCGCCTACAGCCACCGGCTGCACGCGGGTGAGCTGGGCATCGACTGCCTGTTCTGTCACTACGGCGCACGCAACAGCCGCCACGCAGGCATCCCGCCCACCAGCGTGTGCATGAACTGCCACGCCACCCTGAGCACGAACTTCGACGCGCTGCTGGAGGAGCGCGCCCTGGCCCAGGACGAGGACCGTGAGCCGCGACGCCTGGTGTCGGACGAGATCCTCAAGATCTACGCCGCCATGGGGCTGGACGCCGACCTGGAGCCCACTCCGGAGGGGCCCCGTCCCATCCCCTGGGTGCGGGTGCACAACCTGCCCGACTTCGTGGCCTTCAACCACAGCGTGCACGTGGCGCGGGACATCGCCTGCGAGAGCTGCCATGGGCCGGTGCAGGCCATGGAGCGCGTGCGCCAGGAGAGCGACCTCAGCATGGGCTGGTGCGTCAACTGCCACCGCGAGAACGGCCTGGAGCCGCACATGGGCACGGGCAGCCCGGGCGAGCGCCTCGATCCCTCCGAGCAGGTCTCCACCGACTGCTCCGTCTGCCACTACTGAAGCGCCCTGTGCCCCAGCCCGCAGACCCACACCGCAGACCCACGCAGCCTGCCCACCGTTACGACCCCAAGACCGACCCCAAGACCACCCTGGGAAGCGCCTGAACATGACCACCTCGCGAGAGACGACCTGGTTCCGGTCTCCGGAGGAGCGCGGCGCCGGAGCGCCTCGCGCCACGCCCGAGTTCCCCTGTCCCGCACCCGCCGCCGCGGGCGTCGATCGGCGCGCCTTCCTGCGCCTGGTGGGCTTCAGCTTCGCCGCGGCCAGCGTGAGCGCCTGCTCGCGCGGACCGGCCCAGACGGCCCTGACCCACACCGGCACGCCCGAGGACATGCTGGCCGGCAAGGCCTACTGGATCGCCTCGACGTCCTGGGCTGATGGCAGCGGCGGCGGCGTGCTGGTGCGCTGCCGCGATGGTCGCCCCGTGAAGTTGGAGGGCAATCCCGAGCACCCGCTGAATCGTGGCGGGCTCACCGCCAGCACCCAGGCCTCGCTGCTGTCGCTCTACGACGATCAGCGTATCGACGGCCCGCTGCTCGACGGGCAACCGGTGAGCTGGGACGCCCTCGATCAGGCCGTGATGCAGCACCTGGACGCGATCACGGCGGCCGGCGGCACCGTGCGCCTGCTCAGCTCCACCCTGACCGGCCCCAGCACGCGGGCCTGGATCGATCGCTTCGTGGCGGCGGCCCCCGGCCGCGCGCAGGTGGTCTACGACGCGCTCTCCTGCTCAGCCCAACTCGACGCCTACGAGGCGGCCTACGGCGTGCGCGCGCTGCCGCGTCACGACCTGGCGGCGGCCAAGCTGCTGGCCGTGTTCGACGCGGACCCGCTGGGCACCTGGATCTCCCCCGCCGAGTACGCGCGCGACTACGCCAGCGCGCGCAAGCCCGACGGCCCGCAGGCCGACATGAGCCGCCACTGGCAGTTCGAGGCGCGCATGTCGCTGACGGGCACCCGCGCCGATCGCCGCGTGCGCGTCGCGCCCAGCGAGACAGCCCCGGCCCTGGCGCAGCTGGCGGCCGCGCTGGCCGCGCACGCCGGCGTGCCCCTGCCCGGACCGGCCCCCGCCGACGACGCCCTGCGCCCCGAGCTGCGCGCGGCCCTGGGCGAGCTGGCCGACGAGCTCTGGCAGCGGCGACGCGACGGGCTGGTGCTGTGCGGCAGCAACGATCGCGACGCCCAGCTGATCACCTGCTGGATCAACGAGCTGCTCGGCAACCAGGGCCGCACTTGGCACCTGGACTCACCCTCGCACCAGCGCCAGGGCGACGACCGCGCGGTCGAGGCCCTGCGCCAGGAGCTGCAGGCCGGCGACGTCGACCTGCTCATCACGGCGGGCTGCAACCCCGCCTACGACCTGCCGGGCATGGCCGAAGCCATCGCGACGGCGGGCGCGCACGTGAGCCTGGCCGGCCTGGCCGACGAGACCTCCGCGCTGGCGAGCATGATCTGCCCCGAGCCCCACGAGCTGGAGCGCTGGGACGACGCCGAGCCCCGCGCGGGCCTGTTCTGCACCAGCCAGCCCACCCTGCCGCCGCTGCGCGACACCCGCAGCCTGCGCGCCAGCCTGGCGCGCTGGATGGGCGACGCGCGCGACGACCGCGAGCTGCTCAAGGCTCACTGGCGCGAGCAACTGGACGCGCGCCGCCCAGACCACGAGCTGCCCTTCGAGATCTGGTTCAACCAGGTGCTGGAGCGCGGCTTCGTGCAGCTCCCGGCGGCCCCGGTCCAGCAGCCAGGCGCCTTCTCGGACGCCACCCTGGGCCAGGCGCTCGGCGCGGTCGCGGCCGCGGCAGCGACGGACCCAGCGGCAGGCAGCGACGAGCTGCGCGTGCTGCTCTACCCCAAGGTCGGCCTGCTCGACGGACGCGGCGCGCACAACCCCTGGCTGCAGGAGCTGCCCGACCCCGTCACCAAGACCACCTGGGACAACCACGCCGACCTCTCCCCCGCCACGGCGCAGCGCCTGGGGCTGAGCGACGGCGACATGATCCGCCTGAGCTGCACGGACGACCCCAGCCTGCCGGCGCTCGAGCTGCCCGTGCTGACCCAGCCGGGCCAGGCCGACGACGTGGTGGCCGTGGCCCTGGGCTACGGCCGCGCGGGCACGGACCGCTTCACCAACATTGGCCCGGAGTGGATCGAGGCCGAGGCCACGGTGCAGCCGGGTGACACCATCGGCGTGAACGCCGCGCCCTGGCTGTCGTTCCGCGACGGCGCCTTCGCCACGGACACGCGCCGCGCCAGCGTGGCCGCCACGGGCGCGCGGCGCGAGGCCGCCTGTACCCAGGATCACCACAGCCTGGCCGTGCCCGAGCACCTGGCCCCCAAGCGCGGCGCGGTGCGCGACGCCGTGCACCTGGTGGCCCTCCCGGACCTGCACGCCACCGGCGCGCACGGCGCCGGCGAGTCCCACGGCGGTGACGTCGAGCTGTGGGCCGACGACCACAAGCCGCGCGGGCACCACTGGGGCCTGGCCATCGACCTGACCGCCTGCACGGGCTGCTCGGCCTGCGTCATCGGCTGTCAGGCCGAGAACAACGTGCCCGTGGTCGGGCGCGACGAGGTGCGCCGCCACCGCGAGATGAGCTGGCTGCGCATCGACCGCTACTACGCCGACAAGGGCGACGGCGACGTGGACGTGGTGCACCAGCCGCTCATGTGCCAGCACTGCGGCCACGCCCCCTGCGAGACGGTCTGCCCCGTGCTGGCCACCATGCACAGCAACGAGGGCCTCAACACCCAGGTCTACAATCGCTGCGTCGGCACGCGCTACTGCGCCAACAACTGCCCGTACAAGACGCGCCGCTTCAACTGGTTCGAGTACGGCAAGCCGGACCGCATGCAGAACATGGCGCTCAACCCGGACGTGACCATCCGCAGCCGGGGCATCATGGAGAAGTGCTCCATGTGCGTGCAGCGCATCCAGGAGGCCAAGGCCGACGCCAAGCGCCGCGGCGAGCCCCTGGCGGACGGTGACATCCAGACCGCCTGCCAGCAGAGCTGCCCCAGCAACGCGATCGTCTTCGGCGACATCTCCGACCCGCACAGCGAGGTCTCGCGGCTGGCGTCCGCGCCCCGCGCCTACACCGTGCTGGAGGAACTCAACCTCAAGCCGGGGGTGCGCTACCTGGCCGACGTCCGCAACACCGAAGGAGCGAAGGGATGAGCGCTGACCAGCGGCCCCCGGCCGGAATCGCAGCCGCCACGGCGCAGGCGGGAGCCACGAGCGCTCCCGGCCTGCCCTCGGACCTGAGCGCAGGCGCAACGCTCCCCCGCGACCTGGATGCCGAAGCACAGCTGCCGCTGATCCAGGGGGTCACCACGCCCGGCGAGGTCACGCGCGACGTCTGCGAGCCCATCGAGCGCGGGCCCACGAAGCTCTGGTACATCGCCATCATGGTGTCGGCCAGCGCGCTGCTGATCGGCGCCGCCTGCGTGGCCTATCAGGTGGCCGTGGGCATCGGCACCTGGGGCCTCAACCGCACCGTGGGCTGGGCCTTCGACATCACCAACTTCGTCTTCTGGGTGGGCATCGGCCACGCCGGCACGCTGATCTCGGCCGTGCTGCTGCTGCTGCGCCAGCGCTGGCGCACGTCCATCAACCGCTCGGCGGAGGCCATGACGCTGTTCGCGGTCATGTGCGCGGGGCTGTTCCCGCTGATCCACATGGGACGGCCCTGGCTGGCGCACTGGGTCTTCCCCTACCCCAACCTGCGCGGCCCGCTGTGGGTCAACTTCCGCAGCCCGCTGCTGTGGGACGTGTTCGCCATCGGCACGTACTTCATCATCTCGGCGGTCTTCTGGTACATCGGCCTGGTGCCCGACCTGGCCACCATGCGCGACCGCGCCTCGGGCCTGCGTCGCAAAGTGATCGCGTTCTTCGCCCTGCGCTGGAACGGCTCGGGGCGCACCTGGGCCCGCTGGGAGATGGCCTGCCTGCTGCTGGCCGCCCTGGCCACGCCGCTGGTGGTGAGCGTGCACAGCGTCGTCAGCACCGACTTCGCCACGGCCACCGTGCCCGGCTGGCACACCACGGTCTTCCCGCCCTACTTCGTGATCGGCGCCGTGTTCAGCGGATTCGCCATGGTGCTCACGCTGATGCTGGTGGCGCGGCGCGTCATGCGCCTCGAGGGCTACATCACGCACAAGCACATCGGCGCCATGTGCAAGGTGATCGTCTTCACCAGCAGCATCGTGGGCATGGCCTACGGCATCGAGCTGTTCATCGCCTGGTACTCGGGCAGCCCCTACGAGCAGTTCGCCTTCGCCAACCGCATCTTCGGCCCCATGGGCTGGACCTACGGGATCATGGTGGCCTGCAACGTGCTCACGCCGCAGCTGCTGTGGTTCAAGCGCATCCGCAAGTCGATCCCGGCCATCTTCGCCATCACCTTGCTGATCAACGTGGGCATGTGGTTCGAGCGCTTCGTGATCATCGTGTCCTCGCTCAGCCGCGACTACCTGCCCTCGGCCTGGGCCAGCTACACGCCCACGCTGATCGAGCTGGGCACCCTGCTGGGCAGCTTCGGTCTGTTCTTCACGGCCTTCCTGATCTTCTGTCGCTTCCTGCCCATGATCGCCATGGCGGAGGTGCGGGCGGTGGTGGCCGAGCAGCAGCACGACGCCCACGGGCACGCACACGCGAGCCCTGAGGTGATCGTGCCCGAGCCGGCCCCCGCCGAGCGCTGCGGGCTGCGCCAGGTGGGCGTCTTTGACGGGCCCGACGGGCTGCTGGCCGCGGTGCGCGATGCACGCCAACGCGGTCTGCACATCATCGACGCCTTCACGCCCCACCCGGTACACGGGCTCGACGACGCCCTGGGCCGGCGCCGCTCACGGCTGCCCTTCGTGACCCTGGTCTGCGGCGCCATCGGCCTGAGCGTGGCGCTCTGGTTCCAATACTGGGCCTCGTCCACCGACTGGCCCATCGACGTGGGCGGCAAGCCCTTCGACTCCCTGCCGGCCTTCGTGCCCATCGCCTTCGAGCTGATGGTGCTGTTGGCGGGCCTGGGCACGGCGGCGGCGCTGATCATCCGCAGCCGGCTGCGCCCGGACACCGGCAGCACAAACGTCGCGCCGCCGGGCGCCACCAGCGATCGCTTCGTGCTGGTGCTCGAGCGGGTCGACGCCTCTCTCTCCCAAGACGACGTCGGTCAGCTCTGGTCGCGACACGGCGCGCTGGACTCCTGGACGGAGCACGAATCATGAGCAGCCGCGCGCTCTTCCTGATCTGGACCGCTGGCATCTGCATGGGGCTGCTGGCGCTGCAGGCGCTGATGCGTAACGACCCCCAGCAGCGTCACTTCGAAATCTTCACGGAGATGGCGTACAGCCAGGCGTCGGAGGCCTTCACGCCCAACCGCTGGTTCGCGGACGGCAAGACGCTGCAGCCCCTGGTGGCGGGCGTCGTGCCGCGCGGGCATCAGCCCTTCCCGTTCGGCGAGGGCCCCGACGAGGCGCGCCGCGCAGGGCAAGAGCTCGTCAACCCCGTCGCGGCCGACGACAGCGCCGCGCGCGACCGGGGCGCCGAACTGTTCCGCATCTACTGCCTGGTGTGCCATGACGCGCGGGGCAACGGCGAGGGCCCGGTGGTGCTGCGCGGCATGCTGCCGCCGCCGTCGCTGCACGCGGTCCGCGCGACCCAGATGGCCGACGGCGAGATGTTCCACGTGCTCACGCGCGGCCAGGGAAACATGGCCTCGTATGCGGCGCAGCTCAGCCCGGACGAGCGCTGGGCGGTGATCCAACACATCCGCAGGCTGCAACAGGAGGGATCGTGATGAACACCCTGGACGCCCCCCTGCCGCTGAGGCACGGCCAACGCGAGGGGCTGCACCTGCGACAGGTGCTGCGCATGATCGCCATCGCGTGTGGGCTGATCACGCTGGCGGGCCTGTTCCTGTCGCCCGATCGGGTCTGGGGCGGTTTCCTGATGGGCTTCGCCTACATCACCGTGCTGGCATTGGCCGGCCCGGTGTTCCTGGCCTTCCTGTGCATGGCCGGCGCGCGCTGGTCCATCGCCCTGGAGCGCATCCTGGTCGCCATGTCCAAGGCCCTGCCCGTGGCCGGCGGCCTGGGGCTGATCCTGCTGCTGGGCACGCACAGCCTGTACGAGTGGTCCCACCCGGCCGCCGTCGAGCACGACCTGATCCTGCAGGACAAGGCCGCCTGGCTGAACCCCACGGGCTTTGCCCTGCGCCTGGTGGGCGTGTTCCTCGTCTGGTGCCTGTTCGCGCGGCGGCTCGCCAGCCTCTCGGCGCGCTACGCCCAGGACCCCAGCGAGGCGCTGCGCCGCACCCGCGTGCGCTGGTCGGCGGCCTTCATCGCGGTGGTGGCCATCACCTTCTCGATCGCGAGCATCGACTGGCTCATGTCGCTGGAGCCGCACTGGTTCAGCACCATGTTCCCGCTGCTGCAGTTCTCGGGGCTGGGCGCCGCCGGTCTGGCCGCGGCGATCCTGCTCACGCTGCGCCATGAGCGCCTCGGCACCCTGGACGCGGACCTGCGCGACGACCACCTGCACGACCTGGGCAAGCTGCTGTTCTCGCTGACCCTGCTCTGGGTCTTCTGCTGGTACTGCCAGTACATGCTGATCTGGTACACGGACATGCCCGAAGAGACCGTGTACTACGCCGCGCGCCAGAAGGGTCAGTGGTGGCTGCTGGTGCAGGCCACCATCGTGGTCAAGTGGGCGGTGCCGTTTCTGGCGCTGATGCCGCGCACGCTGTGCCGCAACCGGCGCGTGCTCATGCGCATCTCGCTGCTGGTGCTGGCCGGCCACGCGCTCGACCTGTTCGTGCAGGTGGGCCCGCCGCTGCTGGGCGAGGTGCCCTACGCGGGTCTCTGGGAGATCGCCCCGGTGGTCGGTGCCGTGGCCCTGTTCTTCCTGCTGGCCGACGCCGCCTGCCCGAACCCGCCCCGCGTGACGGCGCAGCACCCCGCCCTGCGAGACAGCCTCAGCTACCGCACACCCTGAGCTCCCCGAACGCATCCCCCAGCACGCTCGCTTGACCCGGAAGACCGACCATGGACGTCCGCAACAAAGCCACCAGCATTGATCTCTTCAGCCTGAAGACGCGCAACATGCGCGCCTTCCATATGTCGTGGTTCGCGTTCTTCCTGTGCTTCTTCGCCTGGTTCGGCATCGCTCCGCTGATGGCGGTGGTGCGCGAGGAGCTGGGCCTGACCAAGGAGCAGATCGGCAACACCATCATCGCGTCGGTGGCCATCACCATCGTGGCGCGACTGTTCATCGGCTGGCTGTGTGACCGCATCGGGCCGCGGCTGTCGTACACCTTCCTGCTGATCCTCGGCGGCCTGCCGGTGATGGGCATCGGGCTGGCCCACGACTACTGGACCTTCCTGCTGTTCCGCCTGGGCATCGGCACCATCGGCGCGTCGTTCGTCATCACCCAGTACCACACCTCGGTCATGTTCGCGCCCAACTGCGTGGGCACCGCCAACGCGACCTCCGCCGGCTGGGGAAACCTGGGCGGCGGCGTGACGCAGATGGTCATGCCGCTGGTCATGGGCGCCTTCGTGGCCTTCGGCCTGAGTGACGAGCACAGCTGGCGCATGGCCATGGTGGTGGCCGGAGGCGTCTGTGTGCTGACCGGCGTGGCCTACTACTTCTTCACCACCGACCTGCCCGACGGCAACTTCAAGGAGCTGCGCGAGCGGGGCGAGTTGCCACGCGTCGAGAAGACCAAGGGTGCCTTCCTGATGGCCGCGAAGGACAAGCGCGTCTGGGCCCTGTTCATGGTCTACGCGGCCTGCTTCGGCATCGAGCTCACCATCAACAACATCGCCGCGCTGTACTACATGGACTACTTCGACCTGGGGCTGAAGACCGCGGGCCTAGTAGCCGGCCTGTTCGGGTTGATGAACATCTTCGCGCGCACGCTGGGCGGCTTCGTGAGCGACAAGTTCGTGCAGCGACACGGCCTGCGGGGCCGGGTGCGCTGGCTGTTCATCGCGCTGTTGATCGAGGGCGTGGCCCTGATCTTCTTCAGCCAGATGCGCGTGATCGCCATGGCCATCCCCATGATGATCGTGTTCAGCCTGTTCGTGCAGATGTCCGAGGGCGCCACCTACTCGATCGTCCCGTTCATCAACAAGAAGGCCCTGGGCGCCGTGGCGGGCATCGTCGGCGCCGGCGGCAACATGGGCGCCGTGGCGGCGGGCTTCCTGATCCGCTCCGAGGGCATCAGCTACCCCCAGGCCCTGCTGATCCTGGGCGGGCTGGTCATGCTGTGCTCGTTCTTTGCCCTGGCCGTCAAGTTCTCGCCGGCCGAGGAGCGGACGGTGGCCAAGGAACACGCCGCCGCCATGGCCGCGCGCCGCGCCGCGATGGTCGACCGCAAGCCCCTGCGCGATCTGATCCCCGGCCTCAAGCACGTACGCCCCATGGACGCCCTGCGCATGTACCTGGGCATCGCACTGGTGGTGAAGGGCATCTACTTCATCATGAACATGTCGGGACTGGAGGCCACCCTGGGCGATGGGTTGGGCGAGGGCCAGACCATGATCGCCTGGTCGGTGGTCTTTGCCCACGTGATCGGCGGGGCCAGCCTGGCGCTGGGCTTCGTCACGCGCATCGCGGCCTTCGCCAACGCCGTGATCCTGTTCGGCGCCGTGATCGTGCACCTGATGGGCGACGCCGCGGGCAGCCTGATCGGCGGCAACCTCGACTTCCAGTTCACCTTCTTCGTGTTCTTCACGCTGGTGCTGCTGGTCTGGCGCGGCTCGGGACCGCTGTCCCTGGATCACCTGCTGCGCATCGACAACGAGCGCGAGCCGGATCTGTTTGCCAACGACGGCTGAGCGCAGGACGCGCACCGGACCCGCGCTGCGCACGCGAGCTGCAGGCTGAGCCGCTCAGCGCAGGCCCGCGGCGCTCATCTTCTTCAGCCGCAGCTCGGCCTTCACCTTCTCGCGCGCGTTCAGGATGGCCTGCTTGGAGGCCCGCTTGAGATCCCAGGTCAGGTGCACCTTGGACAAGCTCCAGACCCACCACTTGGTCGGGTCGAAGTGGAACCAGCGCACCCCGTTGCGGTAGTCGTTCGCGAAGCGGTGGTGGAAGTTGTGGTAGCCCTCGCCCATGGTCACGAGCGCGGTGACGAAGGAGTCACGCGCCGAGTTGGCCAGCGAGTAGGGCCGGCACCCGATGATGTGCGCCACCGAGTTGATCGAAAAAGTGCTGTGCCACTCCACCACCAAGCGCAGGAAGCCGGCGATCAACAGCGCGCCGATCGGGTCACCCCAGATCAGGCCCAACGAGAACGGCAGCACGACCGAGGAGAGCAGCGCGCACAGCAGGTAGTGCCGGTGCTGCCACATCACCAGTCGATCCGCCTTGAGGTCCTTGACGTTCTCGAAGTCGCGCGGCACGCCGCGATGCAGCACCCAGCCGATGTGCGCCCACCAGAAGCCCTTGCGGATGTTGTACGGGTCTTGCTTGCGATCGACGTTCAGGTGGTGGATGCGGTGATCGGCGGACCACTTCAGCGCCGAGTTCTGGACCGAGGCCGCGCCAAAGAACAGATACACCGCGCGCAGCACGCCGCGCGCGCGATGGGTCCGGTGCGAGAACAAGCGGTGGTAGCCGGCGCTGATGGACAGCGTGCAGGCCCACGAGTAGGCCAACCCCAGTCCCAGGCTCCACCAAGAGAACTTGACCAGGCACATGTAGAGCACCGCGACGACGGCCAGTGCGTGGGAGACAAATATGAACCAGGTGTTCAGCTTGTCGAGCGGACGGCGTCGGGACATGGCAGGCGGGGCAAGGGGGGGGAGAGTTCGAGAGCAGACACAGCGCCCAGTCCAGAGGACCGGAGGCGGAGCAATATTATGGCGCGCATCGCCGCGGAGGAATATTTCCGTGGAGAAAACGCTCTGGATCGCCTCGGGCTCCTGATAGCCCCGACGTGACGCGCGCGCCCGCTGCGCGTGCGTCAGCCAACGCCCAGGCCCCGAAGCCATGGCCCGGCCCCCCGCTGACCCCGCCGGCCCTGCTGGGGCAAGCACCCCAGAGCGAGAGGGCCTACTTCAGGTATCCGAGGGCACGCAGCTCCTGGAGCCGTTCAGGCGACAGCTCACCCACGTCAAGAACCGGGCCACCCACACGCTGCTCGAGCGCCGCCGCGTCCCGCCGCATGTCATCCAACAGGCCGATCAGGGCCGCGGCGCCCGGGACATCCGGTCCCTCTTCAGCCAGGTTGTGCGCCTCATGCGGGTCGGCGGCCAGGTCGTAGTACTCAAACGAACGCTCGGGCCGCTGGATCAGCTTGGAATCGCCATCGATGACCGCATCGGACTTCTTGCCGCCGCCTGTGGCGAGCACGCGACGGTCCTCGCCCAACTCGTCGAAGGGCAGCAGGCTGCGACCCTGCAAGGCCGGATGCCCGTGCAGCTCCAGCAGTTCCATCAGCGTCGGCAACAGATCCAGCGCGCTCACCCGGGCCTGCACGCGACGCGCCGCTGCACCACCCGGCGGGCGCACCAACAGGGGCACCCAGAGCTCCTCCTGGTGCAGCTGACGGTGACTGAAGCCGCCGTGCTCACCGAACGCCTCGCCGTGGTCGGAGGTCACGATCAGCCAGGCGTCATCCAACCAGCCCTTGGCGTCCAGGTCGTCGAACAGCCTGCCCAGCCCCGCGTCGATGCCGTGGATGCACCCGTCATACAGTCCCTTCAGGTACTCGATGTCCTCCGGCGAGAAGTCGCTGCGGTCGATCCCGCTCCAGAAGCGCTTCAGCGTCTTCTCGAGGTCGGTCAGCCCACCGCTCGCGCGCAGACCGCCCAGCGTCGTGACGATGCCGCGCAACGCTCCGTCGAAGTGCTCGTCGGTGAACAGGTCGTGCCCGTCGGGTGGCAGGTAGGGCGCGTGCACGCCATACGTGTGTACGAACAGAAACGTAGGCTCGTCGGGCGCGTCTTGGAGCCACGCCTGCAGGGACGCGAGCTTGTCCTCAAACGGCTCGTAGCGCGACTCAAACACGTCGTAGCCACGGTCGAATCCATAGGCCTCGGTGACGATGCCGCCATCGGTGAACGCCACCGTGTTCCAGCCCTGTTCCTGCAGCATGTGGGGCAGGTAAGGCAGTCGGGGAGACAGCAGCGCCGGGCGGCCGTTGAAGATGCCGTGCACCCGCGGCAGGACGCCCGTGAACATGGTCATGTGCGCCGGGCCGGTGCTGGGCGACGCGGCCAGGTAGTGCTCGAACAGCAGCGACTGCTCGGCCAAGGCGTCCAACACCGGCGAGGTGGGACGCTCGTAGCCGTAGCAGGCCAGGTGGTCCGCGCGCAGCGTGTCGATCGAGATCATGATCAGGTGCGGGCGCGTGGGCTGCTCGGGCGCCGCCTGCTCTGCCGGCCCGCAGCCCGCCAGCAGGGACGCGCCCAGCAGCAACGCGATACGTGCACCGATCACCGTCCTCGCGATGGACACTCTAGGGGCCGGACAGGCGGATCGAGCGAGCATGGGCGCGGAGTCTAGCACAGGCCCCACAGGCTCCCTGCGCCCGCGAACGGCCCAACACATGACAGGACTGTCACCGCATGCCGACGCAAGCCACTTAGGCTGAATCGCCCGGCCTCATCCGGAGCACCGGCCGAGACACGTCGCCCCCGCTGTGTCCCCAGCGCTCCGCGGCCCCTGTAGGAGCAGAACATGCTGCGTGTCACGACCCTGATCCTGCTGGCCGGTTTGGCCGGCCCGAGCGCCGCCCAGATCCGCTTCGTGGACGCCTCGGCCACGGGCGCGCACGACGGCAGCAGCTGGAGCGACGCCCACACCGACCTGCAGGACGCCCTGGCCGGCGCGACCGCGGGAGAGATCTGGATCGCCCAGGGCAGCTATCGCCCGGGCGCAGCCGGTGACCGCAGCGCCACGTTCCAGCTGCGCAACGGCGTGTCCATCTACGGCGGATTCGACGGCAGCGAGACCAGCCTGAGCCAGCGCGATGTGACCGCCCACCCCACCATCCTCAGCGGCGACATCGATCAGAACGACACCTACGGCGCCGGCCTGAACTGGTGGCAGTTCAACTGGACCGGCAGCGCCGGCAACAGCTACCACATCGTGACGGGTTCGGGCACCAACGCCTCGGCTGTACTCGATGGCGTCACGCTGCTGGCGGGCGTGGGCTCCGACCCCGCCATCCAGGGCGGCGGCGGGCTGCTGGTGCTGGGCGGGAGCCCGTCCTTGCGCAACTGCACCTTCCAGTACAACGCCATCGGCTACGGGTCGTCGGCCTACCTGCTTGACTGCACGTCCAGCTTCGAGAGCTGCATCATCAAGGACGGCTACACCTGCAACTGTGGCGCGGGAGGCTGGACCAGCGGCGTCCTGGCCACGGGCAGCTCCGACGTCACCTTCCTCGACTGCGACTTCCTGAACCACTACTACGTGTCGTCGCAGAGCCAGGGCCGCGGCGCCGCCCTCAACATCGACTTCGGCGCGCGGGGCACGCTCATCGGCTGCAGCATCAGCGGCAATCAGACGGGCAACTTCTACGCGCAGGGCGGCGGCACCGCGCGGGGCGCGGGCGTCAACGCGCACGGCGACGTGGTCATCGACCGCTGCGAGTTCAGCGACAACTTCGCCCACGCCGGGGCGGGCCTGACGGTCTGGGCCGACGCCCTCGTGACCAACAGCCTGTTCGCGCGCAACGAGGCCGTCTCGCACCCCAACGGATCGGGCTTCGACGACGGCGACTACGGCGCGGGCATGCTCTCCACCGGCTTCGGGACCAGCAGCGTGGAGGTGATCAACTGCACCTTCGTCGACAACAACTGCAGCAAGGGCGCGGGCATGGCGCTGTACGCCGCCAGCGAGGCGAGCGTCCGCAACTGCATCGTCTACGACAACTACGCCGACCCCGTGCAGCCCGGCGAAGACCTCATCTGGATCCTCAAGCAGAACCTGACCGGATCCTATGACGTGGCCAACAGCTGCGTGGAGGGGCTGCTGCAGACCGAGCCCGGCGAAGACCCGCCCAACCCGGACAACTTCCCCGGCTGCATCGACGCCGACCCGCTGCTGGAGGACGTCGCCCTCGGGCTCTACTCCCTGAGCGCGAGCTCGCCCTGCATCGACGCCGGCGACAGCTCGGCCCTGCCCCCGGGACTCGAGCTCGACCTGGCCGGCGCAGCGCGGGCCTTCGACGACCCGGCCACACCGGACACGGGCCTCGGCCCGGCGCCCGTAATCGACATGGGCGCCTACGAGTTCGGCAGCGAGCCGGCCCCCTCCTGGAGCGACCTGGGCCTGGGTCTGGCCGGCAGCTCGGGCCTGCCGGTGCTGACGGGCAGCGGCGTGATGACGCAGGGCGCCGACGTGGCGCTGACCCTGTCCGGGGCGCTGCCCGGCGGGAGCGCGGCCTTCCTGCTCGGCTTCAGCGCCATCCAGCTGCCCTTCAAGGGAGGCACCCTCGTGCCGGCCCTCGACGTGCTCGTGCTCGGCCTCCCGGTCGATGGCGGCGGCGGTCTGGTGGTGGCCACGAACTGGCCCGCAGGCGTGCCCGCCGGCGTGCCGATCTACGCGCAGTTCTGGCTGGCTGATCCGGGTGGCGTGCAGGGCTTCGCCGCCAGCAACGCCGTGCTGGGTCTCACCGACTGAGGCGGCAGAGCGAGCGCGACGGGCTCAGGGGTCGCGGCTCCGCATCAGCGCCGCCCGCTCGCGCTCGCAGGCCCGTGCCTCGGTCTCCAGCACAGGCTCCATGTCCGCGTCGCCCGGCTGCAACATGCCAGCCTGAGCCAGCTGCGCGGTCAGGCGCTGCGTCTCGACGAACAGCTCGGCGGCGCGGGCCATGTGCACGACGCGCTCGGCCAGCGCCAGCTGATCCTGGCGCCCGAGCGCCTGGTGGCACACCGCGCGGAAGTACCCCGCCACCATCTGCAGCCGCCGCGTCGCGCCGTGCTGCGGGTCGAGCTGCACCAGCGCGCCGGCCAGCTGCTGCCCGCGCTCGAAGGCTGACAGGGCGCGCTCGAAGTCCTGCTCCGCGAGGCGCACCTCCCCTACCCGCAGCTCGGCCACCAGCAGGTCACGGGCGCGGGGCGCGTCGGCGCCATCGGCGGCGTGCAGCGGTGTCAGGATCTCGATCGCGCGCAGCGCGGAGGCGAGCGCATCGGCGCCGCGACCGAGCGCCAGCTCGGCGTCCGAGACGAGCAGCTCGTCGTGGCCCCAGCGGCTCAGCGCGACCGGCCCCCCGACGCCTCGCGAGGCCAGACCTGAATCGAGCGCCAGGGCCCGGCGTCGGTCCTGCAACGCCGCCTGCCATTCGCCGCGGGCGACGGACCACTCGGCGCGCTTCTCGTAGGCGAGGGCCAGGTCGATCTGCGCCACCACCTCGTCGGGTCCGGCCGCATGCAGCCGCTCAAACAGCTCGAGCTGCCGCTGCATGGGGTCGGCCGCCTGGTCGAGCTGGCCGAGGTCGATCAGCAGGCTGCCCTGCTCGCCCAGGGCCAGGCCCAGGTCGCGAGCGGCCTGGCCGTCATCCGGGAAGGCGACGCTCACGGCCTCGGCCAACAGCAGCGCCCGGTTCAGGGATGACTCGGCGCCCACCAGATCGCGCCGGGCCCGTTGGATCTGGCCCCGGCGCCACGCCAGCAGCTGCGCCTGACGCATGACACCGAGGTCCATGCGGTCGAGGCCGGCCAGCAGCTCGCCCGCGCGCGCGCACGCGGCCAGGGCCTCGTCGCTGC
>Ga0164313_10000169_pt1 | contig 45869 bp, 29 predicted proteins | sample GuaBasSedimGuay4_FD_113735 | JGI IMG/M metagenome (GOLD analysis project Ga0164313, IMG submission 113735) | Subseafloor sediment microbial communities from Guaymas Basin, Gulf of California, Mexico - Guay4, Core 4569-4, 0-3 cm | ecosystem: Environmental > Aquatic > Marine > Hydrothermal vents...
CGTATTAGATAGAGTTATTTATGGAACCACTTCACCAGAGAGTGGACATGATATGAAATTAATAAATTTAAATTGGGGACAGTATGTCGATTTTAGGTGATGTACCTATTAAATATGGTGATACATATAATATTAAAATGGTTTTAAACCATACTCTATGTCCAATTTGTGGACATAGATTATACTGGGATGTTAATGTTGCTTATCATGATAAGATTGATGGTGATATACTAGTGTTTAATTCTTCTTGTTGTGGAAAAGATTTTAAAGGTATACAGCATGAAGATATAATTAGAATAGAGGAAGAAGAATGATAACTTCTAAAATAATGAAGGATGCTCAAGAGGGTGTCGTTAAAAAAGTAGATAGGGATCTTGTAGTAGGTTATGCATATTGCAAGACTGATAAAACAGTTGCCCTATTTGAGATGCCTGAAAATCATCCATCAGGTGCAACTATTAATAGTTTTGGTGGACGGATAGAAGAAGATGAAACACCCGAAGAGGCTATCATAAGAGAATGCAAAGAAGAGGTTGGTTATACTGTTAATTCTAAGAATGTGCATCTTGTAGCTAAGGGTCATGTTAATACTGAATTTTTTGGTAGTGTTAAATTATATGTAGCTATTATATATATAAATAAACGTAAGCCTGCTATGAATAAAGGTGAGTGGTGTAAGAAACCTAAGTGGTACTATTTAGATAAGATACCCTGGGAAAAGTTACCACCTAATAGTGATGTGTTTTTGAAGAGTGTTTTCAGGAGAGTTCTTAATGACAACCATATGCTTTAAAGAAGATGTTATGGCTTCTGATAGTCATATAGTTGGTGCTTATATTGATCAACTTTCTGCTGATAAGATATATCAAATAGACAATGTTCTGATAGGGTGTGCTGGTGCTGTTAGTGATATTAAGAAATTTATATCTTATATAACTAATGGTTGGCGTGAGATAGATATGCCTAAGAAAACTGTCGATACATTTGAAGCTCTTGTTTATGATATGTCTGATAGTCAACTCTGGTATTATGATGGTTCTTATACTGGTGTAGAAACTGGTTTAATATCTGCTATAGGTAGTGGTCAGGGCTTTGCCATGGGTGCCATGTTAGCTGGTGCTGATGCATCTGAAGCAGTTGCTATTGCATCTGAACTTGATCCGTACACAGGTGGTGATATTAAAGTGTATCATGTTGGAGAAGAAGCGGATGCACCTTTAGGAATAGATGAACCAGCTAGTAAGAAGAATAAAAAAAGAAAGAAGAAGCATGGGAAAAAACTTTGACCGACTTATTGCTTTAAAAAAGAAGAAAGAAAAATACTATTCCGATGCCATAAAGGATGGTAAGACTCCTCAATATGGTATGGGTAAAGAGTATAGAATGAAGAATACCGTTAAGGATCGCTGTAAGCGTCGCTGTGGCTTTAAAAGGTATTCAGTAAGGCAACGGCATATGGTTAAGAAGAAAACCTTAGAACGTCGCCGTAGTGGGTATGAATATAGATTAGATTCTATTATCAGACCCTATGATGTAGATCTTTGTTATGAGAATAAAGATATGCATCAATTGATGAAATTAATATATGATAAATATAGTAATTTTGAATCGGTTCTAACCATCTATCAGGATGGTTATCACGATGTATTATTTAGAAAAATATTTTCACTTACTAGAGTTAATAAAAGTCCTATTAGATTACAATTTCTTAAAGAGAATTATTTAGATATACTACATGAAACTATAATTAAATTTATAGATAAAGTAGATAACTACGTTGAGGCTAGCACGTTTACGTTCTATACATATTTGGTTAATATATTTCCCTATACTTTCTCTTCCTGTTTCTCCTCCATATGGAATCTTAATTCCAATATGGATAATAATGTAGATGAGTTAGTTGGAGATGTTGATATTAATTTATATAGTAATGTATTATCTTTCTATGTGTATACTAAAAATATGAAAAGAAAAGAAAAGAAAAGATATATTGAGGAGTTGTTATGAATAATGTAGAAATATTTGTTGATGAAATGGTGGATCGTCTAACCAATATGGATAGTCTTGTTAATAGTGTTACTGCTGATAGTGTTAATGAAGCATTATTAACATATGCACCTAATTATAATGGTGTTATTGGTGGTACTAATGATTTTCCTGATAATCCTATTGTAGGACAAGTATTTAATAATGTTGATGAAGGCACTTCATGGGTTAGGATTAATGAAAGTAATGAAGAAGGAAGTGAAGATGATGAAGGTGTTCTTGAGTTAGATGATGAAACTGATGATCTAATAGAGGAGGTTGCGGAATTGGAAAGGTTGAATGTTAAACTATATAGTGCATTAGAGTATGCCTTTAAGACTGATCCTAAAGGCGTACTAGAAATGTGTCTAAAGAATGAACCATTCTTTAAAGAGTTATGGGAGTAAGGATGATTGTATTTCTTTAAGCTGTCTTTCTATGACTTCTACATACTTATTCATTTCTAAATAAGTTACTCGTTGCTCCATAGATGCTTCAAGGTTTCTAATTGATTGATCTTGAAATGCTATGATAGACATCATCTTTTCAATATTTGCTTTCTCCCATGGGGAAAGCTCATCAGTTCCAATTAGCTTGATATCAGCTTGTTCATAATAACAATATAAATCTGCACCAATTGGTGGTGCAGGTTCTATTTTAAAATAAGTATCTCCCATTTCCACAACTTGTCTTATCAAGTCAGGTTGTGGAGAGTTCTTTTCTAAAACTTCTAAAGTATCTTTAATGAAGGGGCTTTCTGTTTGAAACAGTAAGTCTGTTCCATTAACATCTTCAATTACTTGTAATTTTTGAGTCATATTATACTCCTGTTACAATTACTCTTCCGTCTTGAGCTGTTGGAAAGACTATGTCTACTGTGTTTAAATTTGTAGTAGTTATAGAAGTTATATTTGCTGCTTCTTTAAATATTTCTACATCTGAAGCATCATATATTGTTACAATTATGTCTTTGGTATTTAGGTTATGCAATATAGACCAGGTGGTTGTTGCTACCGCAATTGTTTGCGTAACTGGTGTTGCTTTAGCAGTATTAAGAGTTATCTCATCCTGCATGGCGGTTAATCTTATATTAAGTGAACCTAATCCATTTCTAGCTGTATTTATTTCAGCATCAGCAACTTCCAATCTTGCATCTAAAGTTCCATATGATCCATAAATATCTGATGTTCTAGCATTAACTAATTCTGTTTCACCAACTTCTAATCTTGCATCTAAGGTTCCATAAACACTACCAAATGCAGCTGAATCTCTTGCTGTTACTACTTCATTAGATGTAGCTGTATAGACATCGTGAACATGTAATCCGTCAGCATTGCTTCCATTAGTTACACCTTCAAGTTCTGATATAGTTAATGTTGATACTGCATCAGCCGTTACTGCCTGTGTGATAGTTACGCCATGTGGATTATTAGTTAATCCTTCATGATTTCCTATTCCTGATTCCATTGTATTTAGTCTAGCATTAAGACTACCCTGACCATCACGAGCCGTTTCAACTTCTAATGTTGTAGTGTCATATTTATTATGAATATGTAGAGCATCAGCATTAGATGTGTTAGTAAGAGTTTCTATTTCAGAAGCAAGTACGTCTGTTATTCCATCAGCTGATACTGCTTGAGTAAATGTAACTAAGTGAGGATTATCAGTTCTTTGTTTCCATATATCAAGTTCATTTTCTTTTGTGTCTAAGCGAGCATCTAATGATTCATGCGTAAAAGAAGATACATCTGTTCTTGCATTTATTACTTCAGTAGCTATATTTTCAGAGACTTGATCACCAGCATCAAGTCTAGCAGACATTGATACGAATGGAGAACCTGGTAATACAGGAGAAGCCTTAGAGTTTTCAATTTCTGATCTATATTCTTCATGGAAGTGTAATCCATCTGCATTAGCACCATCTGTTAATGTTTCTAATTCATTCTTAGTAACATCAGAACCATCAGCTGCTATTGATTGCGTAAATGTTACCAAGTGAGGATTATCACTTCTAACTTCATGAGCCGTTTCTGATGCTTCAATATTATCTAGTCTTGTATCTAAAGAAGTTTCACCACCACGAGCTGTATTTACTTCATTGGTTACTAATAAAGTGGTTGCATCCATTGCATCTACTTTAGCATCTAGTGATGCTTCTGTATTGCGTGCTGCTATTACTTCATCTAATACGGCAGTGGTAGCATTCTCCATTGCTGTAATCTGTGTAACTAAATCTGCTTCACCCTTGCGTGCATTAGTAACTTCTGTTTGAGTTGCTATTTGTGCAGTATTAAGATCTTCTATGACTATACCATTGTATGCAGCAGCTCCTGTTATACCACCAGTTAAAGTTATGTCGCCATTAAATGCAGATGTTAAACAATTTATAACTAAATCATCTGGTCCATCACCAAGCGTAGTATTTCCAGATACATCCAAGGTACCATTTATTGTGAATGATGTTTCAACTAAGCTATCGCCAATTAATGTTTGATCACCATTAACAGTTATATTATTACAAGTTATATCACCTTCTGAATCTATATATGCTTTAGATACACCAGAACCATCTCTTACTACTAGCTTAGGAGTGTTATCTCCATCTCCATTACCTTTATGTAATGATAGTAGTTCTCCGTCTTCATTCATTGCTAGTGAAGTCATGATTACATCACCAAGACTAAAGTTTGCACCAGTATGTGAGATATCTGCAGCGTTATGAGTTTCTATATCACCATCAATTTCGGTAGATAGATTATTTAGATGTGCATCTACTTCTGCTTTTCTGTAGTAGGCATTATCATGATGATGTAGTTGTGATGCATCTGATGCGCCAGTCCCCGTAGGTGAGCCTTCTGTTAAAAGATTTAGATTTGTTGCTGTAACTTTACCACTAGAACCTGCTAATTGATTTAGTATCGTCGCTGTAACTGTTAAGTCTGATGCTCCATCTATCAATAGATGTTTATGTATCGATGTTGAGTTTCCTAATACTAATCCATCATGTTGACCTTGAGTCAACATTCTTGGATCGTTGTCTCCAACTGCTATAGGGTCGCTTATAAGAGCTGGTGTCACTGATAATCTTACTAGACCCTCATTTGCTAATCCTGCTCCTTGGTGCTTATGTAATGCATCAGGTATTATTGATCCATTTGTTAGCGACGTTAGATTGGCTGATGTTACTCCAGTACCTATTCCATATAAAGCTTGGTCTATTTCCGAATAAGTTGCTTGTACATCTGATGCGCCATTAATAAGTAGATGTTTATGTAATGCTGTATTGCCACCATTAACTAATTCATCATGTTCACTTTGTAGTAATAGTCTTGGGTCATTTTCACCTAATGCAATTGGCGTATCTGCAATAACTGGATTAATGGATAATCTTGTTACTCCTATTTGTGATTGGGTAGCTTTTGGTACTGCTTCAATTCTTATATTGCCATCTGCTTGAAGTAATACGTTTAGTCTTTCACCAAGAAGTGGCATTACACCTCTTGCATCTTCTATTTCTTGTTCTATTGAGTTGAATCTATCATTTAAATCTTGCTCTGGTCCACTAGCGTTAATCACTTCTCCGGCTAAGACGTCTATCTTAGAAAAGTTATTATTTAGTGGTATGCCCCAAGTGCCTACGCTTTCTCCAGTCGCAAGTAATGCTAAATTTAAATGTTCTGTGGAAGTTGCCATTGTTGTTGATTTCCTTTAGTTGGTTTCTTCAATTATTATTGATAAATTTGATATTTTTATTTGCCCTGCAGGACTAGATCCAGTGGCTATTTTAAATTGTATATAATCATTAGGTTGTAGTGTTTCTTCAACGAAGTCATTTTTTAATTGACCCATTTCACCAGGCAACACTTTTATATCAAATGTTGAAGGTATGCCATTTATTAGCACTACTATTGTTGTTGTACCTACCAGTGTATTTTCTGTTACAACAGCAGATGATAGTTTTATTTTAACACTTTTATTGAAAGGATTGTAAAATCTTTGTGAATTAATAAGTTCATTATATATATTACCACTTGCAAAGACTGTAGTATACATTTCTGTTCCTCCAGGAACGTACTCTGTTGAATCTATTGATAAAGCCCATACGTGTTGTGATTTTATTGCATCATGATTTATCTGGTCTATGCCTCCATGAGCATCGATCAGGTAACCTAGTAAATCTTTTATTGTTACTGCTTGTGTCTGTAGTCCACTATCATTATAAGAGTATAGTAGTTCATCTTGTTCATCTCCAATAGTTGTTCCTCTATTGAATATATCTGCTGCTAGCTGGGTTAATCTTGTATTTATTACTTCTATATCATGGTCTACTGATGAATCAGATGATGGTATATTATCATAAAATCTACCTAGTCCAACTACATTTTTAATAGATGCAAGTTCTGTTTGTATAGATGAGTCAAGTATTTTAATATCTACTGTTCTATATAATTCTGATATAGATTCAGATATAGTCTTGGGTCTGCCTTCGCCTATATTAAACAAGAATCCAGTATAAGCTTTCATGTCTACTAATAATGATCTTCCATCTAATCCATCGTTTGGTGTTATACCAGGTAATATAGGTGTCTTATTAAAGATTCCTTGATATTCCTTTAAGTAATTCCAAACATTTTTAGAGTCCTGAAAAGTGGTTGTTAACGGTGTGAATAATATATTATTAGGTCTAATTCTAGATCTTATATAATTTCCCAAAGTTAAAGCTTTTAGTGATTCCATTTTTTATGCTAGCCTTATGATTATTTTTTCTATGTATGGTATTGTTACAGAATCTTCAGATTGCAACTCTGCTTTTAATTGAATGGAATTCACACTTGACTTATGTAGTCTATATGCAATGATTATATTATCATGTGATTTTGTTGTCGATAAATGGTATTCTGAATCTTTATTATAGAGGTTGTAGCCTTCTTTTTCAATTAATTCTTGTTCAAATACGTAATCAAATTCCTTTTCTATTATATACTTATGGTTATACGGGTATAATGGATCAAAGACTGTCCTTATAGATCTGTCATCTGATTCTACTGCATATTCTCCATTACCAATGTCTGTTATATTATTCTTTCTTTCTAGTATAACATTTGCGTAACTATCTGTTCGTATTTTTATTCGATATATTCCTGGCATTATTTTGTATTCATTAGTTACCCATTTACCATTTAATGATATTTCATTATCACCAAAATCTATTGTTTTTTCATCATATAATATTCCAATTGCTGAATACATACCTCTTTCATACATCCAGTCATCTGATGAATATGTTATATCTTTAGAAAATACTCTTAAGTAATTTGATCTTACAAAATCTGTTGGTAATCCTAATGTGTAATTGTTTCGTCCATCTATTACCTCTTTATCTTCTAGTAGAATAAACTTATTAGTTACCATTGGGTTTACATTTATTACTGATTCTTTATGTAATAGATCTCCAGTTGTTCTGGCTACAGGTCTTATTGATTCCCAATCTTTTCCATTTATCGATAGGTAGTATGATATTAATCCTTTTTCATTTTTTGAAATACAATCACAAGCACTTAATGCTATCTTACTATGTGTGCCAGATATATTAATTGGATTTGTTACTAATATAGATTTACCTTCAAACGTAGTCTTTAATAAAGATAATGCTCTTATGGTAACAACGTAAGCATTGTTACCATTTCTTATTATGTCATGTTTTATTTTATGAAATACTATTTTTATATATCTATCACTAGTTGGAGGTATCTGTATTGTTGATTCTTTTATATATTCTGGCTTATGTGTATGACGCATAAACTCTTTGTTATCTTTAGATGTATATATCGATACCATATGAGCTTTTTCTAAAGATAATTCTACTTGATTAAATATGCTGGAGTTTTGTCTATCTATTGAAAGATCTATTTTTCTAGATATATTCTCATCAGATATGCCTTCTATTCTAAAGGCAATATCATTATTTATAACATCTAATTCTGGATCTGGATAGAAGCCAACTCCGGTATCTGACACTTGTTCTATTTTTGCTATATCTAAAGATTGTCTTGATCGCATGAATGCACTCAGCATTGAGAAACTATATTTTTCTATCCTTATTGCATCTTTATTTGCTAGTTCTACTCTGGCATCTGCAAATAATAATCCATTTTGTATTATTACACCTTCTGATTTAGAAGAAACTATAGTCCTATCTGTGAAGTCTAATAGTACTGTTTCTAGTTCTCCACTCATTGCCGGTTCCAGTACGGAGGAGGCTGAAGACTCTTCTTTTAATTCTACTATTGCAGTTGCTACTTCATCCATCGTGTTATTTATTTTATATAAAATATCACCAATTCTATTCCTTAGTAATATCTTCTTGCCTATACCATCTGAAAATAATGTTGTAGTATAACTGTACATATCGTTTAGGTTACGATGATCTAATCTAATGCTATTGGATGACATTGATGTAGAAAAGGCTCTTCTTGTAGAATCTAGATTATTTATATTTTTAATATTATATCCGGTGACCGGTATATTTTCTCTTATAAGGAAGTCTATGTCTTCTTGTCTCATATTGAGTTGCTCGCATCTATTATATTTAGATTGAAATCTAATAGGAGTGGGGTTTCCATATAGTCTACTTGTTGTTCATTTTGATGTGAAGATATTAATAAATATTTAGATATGTTTTCATCATCAATATTTATTGTAAGACTACTACCTGCTATTGAATAATCTTCTTTATCTACTTTTATTAAAGATGGATATTTAGCATAAACACTTGAGTATTGATATCCTATATAGGTTCTACCATCTATTTTAGATGCTGTATGTAGTATCCCTCTTGTGTAGTCTATAGAGTAGAATCCTGATGATGATTTCTTTTCAGGTATTATATTATATCCTACTTCTGTGTCGTTTGAGTTACTTGTTAGGATCCCTTCTGGTAACTTGATACTATTTGTTGTCATAGTTGTTGAATTCCAAGCCATCTCTGTAATTTTATCAATAAAGTAATCACCAACATCTATTAATTCATCCCTATTGTAAACTCTTCTTTGAAATACAGTACTACATGCTCTTAGCTCTATTGAGCTATCGTCTATGTAATCTGGATGTAATGGTATTGTATTTTTATTTCTATTTCCAGTTTGTATGAAGCTCTTTACTATTTCAAATTCTTTATTACCATCTATGAATTGCACTTCTTTTATGAAAGCATTAATAGATGATTTTGTTATATCAAAATATGCACTTTGCTCAAGTATATTTGTATGTTTTAATTTTATTGTATTTTTTAAATCATAATTTAATAATTGATATTTGGTTTTAATTTGTTTAGATGTTTTAGATATCAATCTGGTATTACCTATGCTGTTATCTAATTCAGTTTCTATTTCTGATATGAATACCTTACTGTAAGATATTACTCCCTTTAAGTAATCACTAAAAACTAGTTTACCAAATTCAATTGCATATTCATTATTTCCTAATTCTTCTAACGGATATCTTTTGTTAAATACTAATGAATTATTATTGCCAGAACCTGTAACGTTCAGGTCTGGCATATCTTCTTCTAAAGCATCTAATATTGATATGTATTTCACATCACCTATTATGAAGGTATCTATTTCAGCAATCTTTTGTCCTAATTCATCTTCAACTAAAATTGAATCTATATCATCTCTAATTGCATACAGTGTTTCTCTATTGTCTAAAAAGAATCCATGATCATATGTTATACTTATTGACCTATTACCATACCTTAATACATATAATCCATTATTATTTTTATATGGTATTACTGGCATATAGTTTTCTTCTTTAAACTCTCTATCTGTAGTCTCTATTGAAGTAGGTTCGTTTATAATTGAAGAAAATCCACATAGCTTTATCGCAAAAGGATCATATCCATCTGTTGGTATGTTTTCTATTATATCATTTCTTACTACATGTATTTTGTCATACTTGAATTGTATTATTGATTGGTTTTCACTTGCACCTTCAAACGTTGCCTTTTCTAGATTATATATATCATCTGATTCTATACCTATGCCTTGGATCATTGTGATGCCGTTTCTTTCTACATAAGATATATTCCTTGTCATGGATGGATTTAGATTTGCTAATGCATATGGTATTGAAAATCTTGTTCCATACTTCACGTCAGTATAATTAAATAGTTCTATATAATCTTTACTAGTTACACTTTCTATTGGGAAAGTTCTACTTGCACTTGATGCATTTATTATCTGTCTTGATATTCTTCTACTTGATGAAGACAGGTGAGATACATCTGATGATAACATAGATATTTTTAAATAAATTACTGTTACTTTTTCTTCTGTGAATAAAGAAGAGGTATCTATATTATTGAAGTTGATAATCTTAGATAATTCTGAGTCTGGATTGAATACTGATGAGTTTTGAAATGGTATCCATGTCACCTGATCTGTTGATAGGCTAAGATTTATGTTTTCTGTATTTATATCGTAACCTAGCATGTTGCTATATGCTGCAACTTTAAATATTTCGTCCTTTGATCTCATAGGGCCTATAGTTATGTCTCCAGAATCTACTGCAGAATAAAATCCTACTTCTAGTCCATTTAGCCCTATTGCATATCTTCTTCGTCTAGTTTTACCAGTATTATATGACATTTTCTGTATGAAATTTAATCTAATGTATCTAGCTGAGCTTTCTTTTACGTGTATATTGATGGCACCATTTTCAAAATCAAAATCATTTATATCCATAGATACTGAGTTAGATGTAGATATATTTAATTTTTCATATTCACATCCATCTTTTGATATTGATATATATCCTATTACTGGTAATCTTGTACCAAAATCATATAAATTAAATTTTATATTATTAAATACAGAATCAGATCCCATATCTATATCTATGTCTATATCTAATTCTGATTCATATGATTCTATTTCTAATCTTGAAATCAAACTAACTATATTATTTATATTAAAATAAGTTCTTTTTTCATCTATTGTATTACCTAATGCACCACTTCTTGTATTGATAGATATTTTATTTAAAGAATAAGCTATGGATTGCTTCCTATCTAAGTAGACCTGCATAGTGTCATAGTCTATTACTACACCATTATTTACTACTTTTACATCCTTATCAAATATATTAATAGAATCTCTTGAACCACCACCTGTCACAAATACATCTGCTATTGAATTTGTAACAGATCCAACAGTTCTAATAGTATTCTTGTATAGTAGTGCGGTTTCATCTAGGGCCTTTAGCATGTCATTATTTATATTATTGACATCTTCTATATTGCTATTAACATAATTCGATATATTTATGTATAACAAATTTAAATATCTATATCCCATATCAGTTGTTGGTAGATTTTTATTTAAAAAATCTGCTTGATTATATATTATGCTCATTTATCTGACGTCATTATGCCTAGTGATTTTATTATTGGTGTATGATTTGTTGATGTTATATCAGGATTATATATATCTACTATTAAAGAAAAGTTTATTTTATTACAATAATTGTCTCTTAGTATCAAACCATATGAAGGAGTTAAACTTACATTATTTGATAATTCGTAAAGAGAACCCTGCTCTGTGAATTTAGGTTTATATATTATTAAACATTCATATCCCATTGGTATATCTAGTATTACTTTCCTGTCTACTATCTTAAACTTATCTATTCTACTACCTTCTATCAGTATGTACAAACTATCTTCTACTGGGTTGTATGGCAACTCTATTTCTGTTACTCCGATAGCACGTTCAACCATCCATCCATCATCATTAATGGATACTGGTACTATTTCAGAATAAATAATATTATCATAGTTGTCTATCACTGATAGGTGTAATTCTGTTTTTATAAATGCATCTAAAAGATTTTCAATATCATATACTATTGTTAAGTTCTTATTAAAGTTTATCTGACTTTTATCAGAGATATACTTTGATGATGTTTTATAATTATCCAGTCCTAATCTTACATTTATTAATTCTTCTAACTTTAATACATCTGATAGGTGGTGGTCAATCGTTATTCTTATTCTATCCGAAACTATTGTTCCATATCTAACAGCTGATGAACTACCAATTTTTACTGGATTTGCTATCATTTCGATCTCTCCGCCATCAGATGCTATTGCTGTTATAGAAGAGACTACGATGTCTGGTTCGATTGCTTTTAATATCATATAGTTATGTGATATATATTTTTTTCCATAAATCCAATAATTTTTTCTAGCCATATTATTTATTCCATAAAAAGAGTTGTAGTTATAGCATCCATTATTAATCCTGAATCTGTATGTGAATATGATATGTCTTTATATACTCCACTTGTTAAATCCACTAACTTAATGTCACCTTCTTTTGCTATTGCTGGGTATGATGTTTTTAGTTTACTTATGTGAACTATAGCAGATGTTAAATATGCTATTCTATTCTTTAAGGTTTTTATTAAGTTATCAATATTATCTTCTATTTCATCTACGTTGTTTGATAAAAAATCTATATGACTTTCAATATCTGCAGACTTATCTTTTAATGAATCAAATATAGCTACCATTCTATTATGATCATTATATATATCTGCTGCATAATCTACTCTTTCTCTTATTATAAAGCTATTTCTATTCTCTAAAAAATCTTTCATATATTTAGCGTCAATGTTGGATATATCGTTATGTCTGAATTCATAAATCCTAGTCCTATATTACTTGGTATTTCATGATTTGCTGAATTAAATATCATAGTTGCTTTTTTATAATCACTAGATATCATAATATTATGTGATATCTCTTCATATTCATGTGCACTAGTGTATGTGAATGCTTTTAAATCTGTTATCTTATTGATCATGGATGGCATTAATCCAGAATACACCTCTACATCTGTATCTGCTACTTCAGATACAGATGAATCAAGTATATACTCTTCTTTTATATTGGTATATGTATCATATGCGTTTTCTATACTAGATGTATCAAATTCTACTATTATTGTTGTTTCATCTTTGAACTGTATAAATGGTTCAAAATATATTGTTGCAAATGTCTTTATTATATCTACTGGTGCTTTATTAATTATATCTGTGTATTTACCATTAAGTGAATTATGCCATAATATATTATTATAATTATATAGTTCTTTTCGATTCATATGACTATTTACCATTGCTACATCTTTATATGGAAATATATTTGCTGTTTTCAATTCTGCTATGAATGCAATTGCACCCACAGATATCATACCTACTTCAGAATTATTTTTAATGTCTAATAGGTCTTGTATATCTGTTATGTCCTTTAAGAAAGATCCACCAAATGGTCCTTCACCATAACCTGAGTCTCCCCATCCAGTAGCGTAGCCACCATCTAATCCATCAGCACTTATTACTATCGTTTGATAATCATTAGTTATTCCTGAGTAACCAGTAGGCAATGATCCTATAGGCAGTGGTGTTGGATCTGGAGATATGTCTCCCCAGTATACCCCTTCTCCATACCCTAGGTATAATGGCAATTCATATTTATATTGTGGCAATTCATTATTTGAGATAAGAGCAATGTTTCCATCTCTATCTAATATTAAATAAGATAATTCTGGTGGAAAGTCAATTATGATTCCCTGTTTTGTGATCTTTGTAGGTTTAATACTGAAATATACTAACTTATTTTTTAATGAAATATCTTCTGTTTCTATTTTTAATATATTATTGGTTCTAATATATTCATATGATATATATACTGTATCATCATAGCCTATTATGTTATCTCTTAAAAGAACTGTTGCGTCTACTTCTCCATTACTGGAATGTATAATATTGTCATACATTCCGTCTTTGTTATCTAATAATATATCATAATCTCTATAGTCATCATCTATATTTTCTTCAGTTATTAAATAATCATAGTCCTTTCTTCTATATATGACTAATGTTCTTTTTAATATATCTATATTTTCAAGTTGTATAACATTATCATCTAATAATGATACCTGCTCTAATCTACGCTTTGTTACATCTGGTACAATGGTTAAATAATTATATTCAAATAATAATCTACCTTCATCATTTGATCTTAGAGTACTTATATAAAATGGTTCTAATTTTACAACCTTTTCTTTTATTCTTTTTATTAAATAAACAGGTTCTTGTTTTACTTCTGCATAGACATCTGGTTTTGATACAGATACTATTACATTACCTCTAGATAATTTAAATGAATATTTTTTATTATCTATTTCCATGATTTCTTTATTATTTATCTGTTCTTGCCATATGAATACTGGATACACTTCTTGATATTCTGTTAATATAATATCATCATCTTGTGTTCTGTATTCTACTAGGACAGTATTTGATTCAAAATCATTTAAATATATAAAACTATTGTCTGTAAACTTAGCTAATTTACCATTCACAAATGTATTGGATTTATGTATTTTTCTTTTTTTAACTTTAAAAAATAATGGTATTGGATCCTTAACTGCTTCATCATCATAAAACACATCAGTCATTAGCATATCTACTGTATTTGAAACTATTCTGGTTTTTCTAGCAGATGTTGTTATGCTTTTAATATTTTTTAAATGAGAACCTGATTCATCATATTCTACTTTTGATAAACTAAAGTCAGAATCTATATTATCAACAACCAAGACCGGATTGTTCGGACTAGACTTCTTTAGTCCGAACATGTCAAATTTTGGTCCAATCTTTATTGAGTATTCTTTATTCACTGTAGTATGCACCAGCTGCCTGAACATCGACAGCGCTGTCTTCTTCGCCATTGATATTTTTTATTTCCTCGACCCATAGTGTTCGACCTACTATCATTCCACCAGAAGAAACTGTAACACCATCTAAATATCCATTCCTTACCCCAACATACTCTCGTGTTAATGCATGTGCCCTAAATGTTTGGTATTCTGGATCTGATCCAGCTGGTATGCCTGCAGTTACGGTACCTCGTCCTATTAGTATTCCTGCTTCTATTATCTCCGAAGTCATATTTCCACCTATCAACACATTCCCTTCTAGTGATGTCTCTCCTCTGACTAGTAAGCTTCCACTACTATTGAAATCATCTCCGGAAACTGTTCCAGATATATCTAATCCATTTCCTCCATATATTCTTCCAGATATGCTAGCATCACCAGTCACAGATAGTCCTCCTCCTACAGATAGTCCTCCTCCTATAGCTAGGTCTCCTCCTATAGCTAAAGCTCCTCCTATGGTTGCATCATTCATTTGTACATCTTGTAAATTAGAATCACCGAGAACTGTTAAATCCTCCTCTATCAGTACCGAATCATGTATTAATGTAAAGCCATCAACTGTTAATGTACCTAATATATCTGTGGCAGCTCTTAATACAACACTTAAGTTATCTGAATTTTCTGTTCCGACATTGAGGTCTCCATCGACCATCAAATTCCCTTCTATTTTAGCTGATTCAACAGTCAGTTTACCATTCGCTATAAGATCTCCATAGCTTTGAACCCTTGTAGCAAATAGATCATATACGCTTGCATGACCTCTTAAGTCTAATGCGCCAATTATATTAGCATCACCATTTACGTCTATGCCATCCCTCATCTCTACACGTTCAGTAAATATAGATCTTATATTTGATATAAATGCACTTCCTGATGAACCAGTAAATGAAACATCACTATCAGCAGTTAAAGATCTTAATACTGTAAGAGATCCATTTAGATAACTATCTGTTGCTACATTTAACCCACCAGTAGACTCAATACCATATGCTGTTAGTGAAGAATTTATTATTGCATGCCTATTGACTTGTAATGAATCATTAATTGTTAACGTTCCGCCAATACTAGCACTTGAATTGACTACTAAATTAGCTTCAGCAGTAATCGTTCCTGATGCATTTATTGGTCCAGAAACTGTTAATGAAGATGCGTTTATGGAGCCAAATGTAACTGCACCACCAGTTACATCACTATTAAAATTTACTGACCCATCAAATGTTGATGTGCCCAATACGTTAATAGCTTCTTTAAACTCAGCTCTGCTGTTGAATGTTGCCGTACCTTGAAATTCTGCTATGCCACCTACATTGAGTCCGTCAGCAACTATTCTATTGCTTACTCTTAATTCTGCACCTATCTCAACATCAGAACTAAATTCAGAATTGTCTCTAACGGTTAAGCCACCATCTATGATTGAATCCCCATAGACTCTCATATTGCCTAAGACTTGGGCATTATTTCTTATTTCTAGATCTTCACCAGATAAATCCCTTGCAGCATTAATGTTATTACCAGCAGATATGTCATTCTCTACCGAAACTGATCCTCTAGACTGTATATCTCCAACTGTTAGAGATGAGTATGCTACATTTGTGCAGTTACTTGGATCCATACCAGATGAAACCATTACTACACCAGCTAGTGACTCAAGAACCATTAGCCCTGATGGGCAATCACCTCCTTCTCCAGTAACAAATATGTGATTAAAATCTCCAAACTTAACACCATCTTTATCTATTAGGTTAGATGCATTAACTTTTATCGAATAAAAGTCTCCAAAACCTGCAGCTATTTTTGCCCTTGGCCAGCTGGTTAATGAATCTATACGTTGGCCTTCATCAGATTTCCATGAATATTTAATACCTTTTTCAATTTGTGGTATTCTAGTACTTCTTAATAACCATAACCCATTGGAACTATCTTCTAAGTTTGAAGATTCTGGATAATGCATTTCCATAAAAGTAACAGCAGTTGATGGTTGAACTTCGTTACCACCTGGTGATGAAATATACATAGAAGAATATTCTTCTATACCAGAAGAATCTCCTCCTTTAAATACTATTCCATTTATTCTATCTTCTGGTCCTCTTCCTGATACTCCATCAAGAACTATTGGTGTCTTAACATTTAATGGATCTTTAGACGTTATTTCTATTTGTGCATCTGCGGTTGTTGTTATCTCAGATGTGAATCCATTATCAGAAAATTCTATTCTAGTAGTATCTCCTTCTATCTCTATGACTTCACTAATAGTTAGATCTCGTATTCTTGAGGTATCTATTGTGGATGAATCTACTGTTACTAATCCAGTAAAATATACATCTCCAGTTATATTTAAGCTACCATCTATTTGAGGTATTAAATAAGAATCACCAATTTTTAATAATCCATCTGGTGGTATTACATTTAGTAAACCAGTTACATCTATATCTTTTGCAAATAATTTATTTAATTGTAGATCTGCAAATAATGCTGGATTATTCTTGTTGAGTATTAATACCTTATCACTATCGGAAGATAGTGCTAAGTATTGATCTATTGAACCACCATTGTCTATTCCATATGTGAATAGTTCATGATTATTTAATCTTAATGCTCTATGTAGTTTCCCTATATCATTGCCTGTGCCTGAATCTATGTGCAATCCATCATCAAGTGTTTTTAATGCTAGTATTGGTGGTTCTACATCGTCTATTGAAAGTCTTAATGATACACCATCCGATACTGATCCAAAGCTTAATAGATATGAATCAGCTAATATGTTTCCATATCCTGAATCTGAATTTGTTGAAGATATTAATAGATTACCAAGTAGTGAATTATTATATGTTCCTGGATCGTCTAGTCTATATCCTTCTCTATGTAGGTATTCTGGGTGATCATTATTGGTTATGATTGATTTAGAATATATTATCTCTGGGTTATCTGATATGGGTGTTAGATTTGTTAATTTATCATGATCTATTGTTGGAATTATGCTATTGCTATCATGGTTATGATTTCTTATTAACTTATATATATCCTTAACCATGGCAGTCAAGCTTATGTTTGCTATTGCAAATACAATTATATCATTACCCATATCTATTGGTTCATCTGTATCTATTTCAAACTGAACATCATTAAGTATATATATAGCTCTTGTTGGAAGTCTCTCATAAGAATGTGGACGCTTTATCCATGCATTTACATATTCTCTTGGTACTTCTAAGTCTCCAATTGGAGATATATAGCTATCTATTAATGGGTTAAATTTTAAATCTAAATCAGCACCAAACTGTATGTCACCATCACTATTAGTAGAACTTTTAATCATGGTTATGCGATATCTACCAGATGACATTAATTCTATAATAGGTTTTAATGTTGTATCTTCTGCTATGAGTTTTGGAGATTGATATACGTTAGGCAGGTATCCATTTTGTGATCCAAATTCTGGATATGTACCTTTATATATTATTTCAAAATTATTAGTAGGTACTTTATAGAATACTACGATTCTACCAGTGGTGGTATAATCTCCAATATCATTAAGATCTTCTTCTGATGGTACCCAGTCATAAGAGATTCCATCATTGGTCACTATTGTAATAGTGGTTGATTCTTCACCTTCTATGGGATGCAAATCTAATACAAAATCTTTTCTTTTACCGGAACTAACAAATCCTTGTAGATATGATTCATATACTGTTGTGAATGGCTCTTCTGGAGATAGATCACTTATGTTTCCAATTGCACTAGAGATACTATTTATATATCTAGCATATTTAGCCGTTTCTAATCCATCACCATATAGGTTTCCGAAAATATCTCCTATATTTTCGAAAGCAGTTTCAATCTGGTATCCCAGATTTATAACTGTTTCGTCTTTAACAACTCCATCAACTAAATTGATTGGAGGTTTTACATATATATTATTTAAATAACTCATTTATTTTTTTGCCTAATTATAATAGGATTGTCTTAGTTCCTGTTACTACTCTCTGAAGATACTCTTCCTCTAGTACCATATTAACAGTTAGTTCTTTTGAAAAATATTGACGAGCACCTTCTCTATCAACATATCCTACTCTTACTTTTATTTCTTTACTATGCAACAAATAGTATCCTTTGAAATTATTATATATAGATTCTGGATTATGTACTACAACCATCCTTATTGAACCTGCACTTACATTCACATCTGGTATTACTGGATGTATTGATACTTCAAATGTTATATTATATGTAGCATAATCATGCGCTTTATTTTTATCTAATACTATTATATCTGGTTCTATAAAATGCCAATCTGTAAATACATTGGCGCTTCTTTCTGTAACTTCTTGTATCTGTATTGTATCTTCTTTTGCCCAAGCTGGTAAAACTATTTCATAACCGATATTAATCGGCTTTACCTGTATGCCCATATTATTATTATCTGGCACAACTAATGGCCTACCAGTTTCATAATACACTGTTGTTTTATGTGTCTTTATGGTTCCTTGTCCATATCCACCATGACCATATGGTCCTTCTCCATAACCTAATGCTACAGATGTTAACTCTTCTACCCCTTCACTATCTATGAGAGACATAGTTGCCAATGTTGCTCTTATGTTGTTTCCATACTGAAATACCCCATATACGGCTGCTAAATTAGAAATAGAATTATTACCTGTTTCTATATAATTGCCATTCATAACTGCAGATTCTAACATTTCTAAAACATGTACTGGTGCTCTAAATTGTATCTTATTTGAACCTTCATTAGTTATCCAAAACTTAGTTCCTACTTTTACAAATTCATTATTTATATACATGTTGGAACTTGGTTCTATAAAGAATCTTTCAAATCTAAATGGTATTATTATATCTGTTGTTTCGGATGTTGGCACAACTGCATTAGTTATATGTATTAAGTTATTATCTATAGATACATTACCATAATTATCTATGTCATCTATTGATATATGTGTGAACTCTCTATGTGTATCCAATATATCTTCTAATTCTAATACAGGATCAGAAGGGTTTATGTATATAGCTGGGGCTGTTCCATAAAATATATAAAATCCATATAGTGTCCCAGTAGTCTTTTCAACAAAATCTGGTGTTATCTTTATACTACCACTTATTGGATCTATGTCGTTATAGAATGATACACTTAATTGATACAAATATTCTGTAGATCTTTTATCTATAATAGTTATATCATCAGTATCATATATAACTTCATTATGTATGTATCTTGCTATTATTGTTATGTGTGTGTAAATTGGAAAATAATTTGTATATATCATCATTCCATTTTTTTCAAAATCCCATTCATATATTTCTTCATCACCATCCTTGAAATCTTCTCTTAGTATAGAAACATAATCACACATTTCTAAAAAGTGATCTTCTTGGATATTATACTTATCCAATATATGTTGATAATCAAATGATGTTTGTAAGTAGTCTAATGCATTAATACTTAATGATGATTTTCTAAATTGTGAACATGGTATTGGTCCTTCTATCTGGAATACATAAAAGTGTTGACCTTCATTATCTAATTCTGTGAATTGATTGGGTAGCAGCTTGTCTCTTATACCATTTATATGTGTATACTGAAACTCTTTTTCTATTGATATTCTATTATCATATCTACCGAATATAAATGCTCTTGCATTTATATTCGTTCCTGCAGACTTTACACCCATTACCGGTTCTTCGCTTATATAGTTGACAAAATCATCAGAATCAACTCTTACTTCATTTGAAGCTACTATTACGGGGCCATCTAGATTTGGTATTACTCTTCTATTATCCTGTATTCTTGTTGTATTATTAAACATAACCGACTCAGTATCTTGAGTAAATACTTGTTCATAATCCCACCCATCAGTTAATGAATTTGGATGATCTATTAATTCTAATAGATTAGAAGCCTTCATTTCTTTAAATGGTTGATCAGTTAGAGTTGGTAGTATATCTTTCTTTAATGTAGATTGGATACTTGATGTCATTATTTTGGCATTATATATTATTTCAGGCATTATATCTTATCCCAATTATTTGAATTAATATCATTTATTAACATCTTGTTATTAATACTATCCGTATTATCTTTTAATAATTTATTAAGCTCTATTATATTTTCATTATTCATATATATAAAAAATTTATTAATTTGATATTCTATCATTACTTTCGTATCTTCTAATAGGCTATTGATAAATAATCTATTCTCTTCTCTATAGTAAGAAAAGATGCTGTCGTCTGTTCTGTATTCATGACTAGATGAATACACAGATAATATGGTTTTCACTATAGAAGACTCTTCTAGGCCCGGAACATTCAGTATGCTCTTATCGTGTATTTCATCCATATTCTTAGGAGATATATCTACTTCTTCTGTTATCACTATTTTGTTATCAAAATCTATAAGAAGCTCTGCTGGGAGCATAGCTATACTATTTCTAGTTATGTATGAATCTATATTATTTTCTCTTAATTTTTCTACTACATCTATTAATGTTAATCCTGGTAATGATATTCTTATTCCACCTACATCTAGTACGGAATTAGAAAATATAATATGAGAATCTGTTTCTATATATAGTGCTGGAAATCCACTAACTGCTAATTCATTATTAATTTGATCTTTAGTTATTCCCTTAACTACTTTTTTTCTATCTGATAATTCTTCTTTAAATATATCAAGATTCATAAATTAGCTCCATATTATCAAATTCATATTGTAAATATGAAAATCTATCATCCGTAGTAAATCCTAATCTTATAGGGTCTACTTTATATGTTTCTAAATCTAAATTCTTTATGTGTAACTCTTTGTTGTGAAAATAGATGCTATCTACGTTGTTATCTATTTTTATTGGTATGATACTATTTTGATATATCATAGCATGGTATGGCAATTGCCTAGTATTTTCTGATAGCTCAAATATATAAGGTAGTTCGTTATCTATATTTATAGAAATAATTATTCTATTACCTGTATTAGCTAGACTTATCCATGTATCTGGTGATTCTACTAATGCTCCACTTTTATTTAGATAAAGTTTAGTATCTCCATTTATTATTGCAACTCTTATGTTTGTGGCAAAAGATTCACTTTTAATTAATTTTGTATTAACTGTTACACTTGTTAGTGTTCCTACTTCTGTATTTTCATCATCTATCCATATAAATGAGTTATTATTAACTGAAGATCCTGGAGGGGATATTTCATAATAGTCTAACATTAATTTTGATGAATATAATATATTGTCTTTTAATAATAAGACATCTAATAGGCTGGATATTAATATGCTATCTGGTTCGAATGGTAATTTGAATTTAAATTCTTCATTTTTTGAAATTGTATCTGCATTTCTTATCAAGAGTGTACTATTGTAAACTTCAAATTCTGGTACGAAATATATTCCTCTTTTAGAAGCTATTCTTTTATCTATAGACGATATATCACTGTGGGATATATCGTCTTCTATATAATTTGATATTATTATCTCATTATCATTACCAACAATTCTATTGATTACTAAATATTCATTTATTGTTTCAATTGGTACAGTTGTTTCTACATATACTTTTTCTGTTATGAAAACTCCATACTTATCTATACCATTTAGTACTACAAATTGATTATCTGCCCTTCTGTTGTTTTCTATCTTTATATACATTGTTGAGGGCCTTGGTAATCTTATGTTTTGTGCACCTGCGTATACTCTATATGAAACTTTATTTATATTATGGGTAGTAGTTTTTTTAATAGCTCCTATTGGTATACTCTCTAATGATATCGTACTTGCTTCTCCTAGATTAATACAGTATCCATATTCAGTTTTTATATAATCTGGTATATCTATTGTTAACAATTTTATTCGTTCTTTTCTATGTCCGAAAAGTATATTGTCATTTACTGTTCTATTGTTTGAGATTATTTCATCTAAATCATCTACGATGAATGATATTCTTTCCATTTGTGGCGAAAGAAATTTAGAAGTATTACTGTAAAAATTATTATAAGAAGAGGACCATTTAGGGAAGTATGTTAGGAATCTATATATATCCATGTTGGAGTAAACCATTGGATTATTATCATTTTGATAAGATAATTTAAATTTATTATCTGTATCTATTAATGGGGCTAGATAAAAGGTGTATCCTTCAGTGAAACCAACTAGAAAACTTATTGATACATCTTCTATTTTAACTGCTACTTGTATTGAATACCATCCTGGATCTGAAGGTTTGTATGATAGAGAAGACTGATCTCCAAGTACCTCACCTTCATGATTTATCCATTCTATCGTGGTTACGGGATTGGATCCTACTGGTATCACATCTGGGTCAACCCAATATACTACATCAAAATCTAGTGTATCACCCCATCTGGCTTCATCATCTTGATGTGCTACAATTTCTATTGTGTAATCACCCATATTTAGATTAGGCATTTTCTTCGCTATCCATCATATCTTCTTCTCGTTTTATATCATTTTCATTTAAAAACATATAATACCCTGTTCCGGCTATAACCATGTCAGAAGATGATGATATGATTGCATTTATATTTTCGTCATATAACTCCAAACTGGTTATTACTACACTTACTTCTGGTAGCAATGTAGTAAGTCGTCTTTCTATATCTTTTGAGAATAAAGTATTTATATAGTTATACTTATAAACTAATCTAAAAGCTTCTGATATTGAATCAATTATGTTTGCATCTGATATCGAACTTTCTCCTGTTGAAAATTCTATTCGTAAATTTAGTTTTTCAGGTCTATAAATTAACACATCTGTACCTAAAGGAATTACTTGTCTAAGTTCTGATTTTATTGATCTAATAGTGGAATCGATATTGGGATCAGTTGAGTTTTGTTGTAGTCCTTCTGTAACTATGCCTACATCTAGTGATCCAGATCCTCTTTTATTTTCCAGAGTAGAAAATCCACTTAGCCTAGGTGTTGATATGATTACCGATTCTATTGCTTCTATTGTGGCTATATTACTACCATCTCTTGCTAATAATACCCTTTCCCTAAATTGATCATCCGTTTCTTCTCCTCCATCTATTGCTAGTGGTTTTAAAAATTCCATCAATAAAGTATTAATATTATCAATAAACCTATTCCTTGGTGTCATTTCATAAGTATCACCTTGATTAATATTAAAGCCACCATTGGTTGAGGATATTATGGTGCCCGAAACTATAACTGAGCTATCAGCTCTAATTATATTTATATCTTCTGATGTTATTATGTAAAAACTTGAACCTACATCTATTATCTCACCACGGGGGATAGTTATTGGTTCTAATATTGTATCTCCAAATATCTGACTACTATCTTTAGGTCTTATTATCATCATTTGATCTGTTATGTCTATATATATAGAATTTCTTATCTTTCTATATACACCATATTCTGCTCCTTTAACATCAAGATCTACACCTTGTGCCGTATCAGAATAAATACTATCAACTGTGCTATTGTAAACTTGTGCTAAATTTGTAATTTCATTTGATAATAGATCTATCAGTAACTTCATCTTTGATGATTGTGAATACTTTTCTATACCAGTAGCTTCTGCTACTTTTTGTGTTAAATTTATTGATATATTTTCTCTATTGAAATTAATTTGTGACATATAATAATCCGGATGATGTGTTAAATATTGAGTTTACAGTAAATAGCTCGGATATGCCATGGCCATCTCCTCCTACTTGTATTTTGACAAGTATACTATTACCGTCAATTAATGTGACCACATCTAATAATTCTATTGGTATCAATCCATCGTCAGTTAGTGAATGTGTTATGTTTCTTATTATTTTATTTTCTGTATCAGAATTTACTTTGCCACCTATAAATGAAGATAAGTTTGCTCCAAGATTTCTATATAAATAGTAATCATTAAAATTAGTTATCAGTCTATCTATGGTATTTTGGTATAAGTAATCTATATCGGTAAATATAAATGATATGTCGTTTCCTATGAACGACATATCTCCATATCTATCAAATTCTATATCTCTATTTTCTATCATATCTTATCCTACTGCTGTGCTTAACACCATAGATGTTAATGCCATTAATCCTGCTGCTTCTGGTACTGGTAAGTCTATTTCTAGAGCTGGGATGGGTGTTATAACATTAGATGGCATAGTATTGGCTAGAAGTGAATTGAATTTATATACTCCTCCAAATCTTATCTTCGTAAATGGTGAAGATAATGATACGGGGCCATTTATAAAGTTCCCTGCGTCTTTTGTTGCACAAAAGGAATTTGGTCCAGATGCAATTATAGCATTGTTTGGTGATAAGTTTAAGTTCGAATCACTATTAATTTTATCTTTAATTATCATCTTGCTGTTAATGCCTTTACTGGTTTAAAACATATTACATCTGATGTATCAGATGTTAATGGTAAATTAGTAACTATTCCTGATTTTGCTACTTCTGATTTATCTACTACGTCTGTTTGAATTTTAGCACCTTTATTCCAGTCAGACCTACCATAATCAATAACACCAGTAGATGTTTCTGAAAGCACTTCTGCTTTTGTAGCATTTATGTGCTCTTGTGAAAAGCCTTCATTTAATAATACTTCATCAAATCCTTCACCAGATGTAGTTCTGTTTCCAGAACTCTGTCTTGCTATTCCTATTATGGATGGCGATAATAATCTTGATTGAGATACTTGTGATTGTAATGCTGCCTTTCGTGGAAAACCATTTACTGTATGGACTGTTACTTCTTTATTTAATAAAGACTCATAGTCTATAGCTAATGACATTGATAAATCAATGTCTAATGGTAAAAACAATTCAGTCATTGTTATTTCTTCATCAGTGTATCCTTGTTCATTTCCAAAATATACACCAGCTATAGCTTCTATTGATCCATCTTCTTTAATTCTACTTTGTGGAGCTCTCTGTACTGTTACATATATTCTATCTGTTTGTGGAGATACATGTTTAATAAAACCTTTAGCATATTTAATTCTACCTTGTCGATTTTTTGTCTCTAATAATTTTAAATTATCAACTTCTATTCTTACTTTACTATAATCTTTGTTCATATTATCACCTTAAGATCTTATGGCTTCCCAGATTCTTAACATATTACTAGAAGTTTCTTCATAGTTATGTAATGTATCTGTCCAAAAGTCGTTTTCTTGATATCCCCACATTCCACCTATGTATGGTTTTCCATTCATAATTAACGGGAACATTCTTATTGGTTGCCTTGTTAGTGTTATCTCTTCTATTTTGGCACTAACAAATGATAAAGCTATTGTTGCTGCCCATCCAGCAGGTGTAAATGCTCTAGCAGCTTTAAATCCAGTTTTAGCAACCGAGAAAACCGTTGATACTGATCTTAATTTTCCAGTTGCTGCTGCAGCTCCACCAAGTAGATATTCAGCACCAATGTATCCTGCTGCTGCAGCCAGTTGTAAGCTTCTAGTTGCACCACCTACTACGGCTCCTACTCTTCCAGGAGTATTTAATAAGCCCCATAATGTAGCTCTTAGTCCCAAATAAGATCCAGCTACCAAACCACCAGTATTTGCAACTGCATATGCTCCTTCAGTTGTAAATATTTGTGATGCAAGGTGCAAGAAATCTGTACTATCTTCAGCATGATTGCTCAATCCCATTAAGTCTAACATGAATGCTGACTTTGCAAATGAATGGTTGCTTTTATTTGATTTTCTAGTTTTGATTCTTGATTCAGCTACTACATGAGAGTATGCCATCTGCAATTTAGAAAATAATAATGAATAATCAGCATGTGAAGATTCAGCATATAAGCCAGGAACTATCTCTGTTACGAATCCATTTTCTGTATCAAAATGATGTATGCATTCTTTAACTTTTACAACTCCAGATATACCTCTTGATGAATCATCTATGTATGCATAATCACCAGACTTCATATTCTGATTGCCTATTATTATGATTTTACCATCATACATTTTTTCAGCTTCTTTTCTTAAATATGTAGAACCATATACATAGGCTGAGTATGCTCCATGTATTCCTCCTAAGTTACAATAGCCTTTTCTGTGTGCCATTGGCTTTAGGTTGTCATCCATTTTTACAGTATAATATTTATAATCTTTATCTTCGATATCCCAGTTGCTATCATAATAAGCTAAGTCTACTACGGTATTGAAATCACTAACTACTTTTAGTGTATTTGATATTATATTATGATCAGAAGATAATATATGCATGTCACTAATTGGCTTTAATCTCTCATCTCTTAGATATGCTGATGTTTCATCTTGTCTTATGTGGTTTCTTGCAGTTCTTAATGCTCTATGTAAATCTCTAAAAACATATAGCTGTTCTTTTATTCCAAAAAATAATGTTTGTCTTGGTCCATAAAGTGCAGCTTTAGATAATGTTCCTGGGTGTCTAAATTCCATTTCTTTAAATGCATCCCATGGTGTTGTTTTATATATTGGGAAAAATGGAAACCACTTCTTATCAGTTCCAACAGTGTCCCATGGATGAAATCCATAATCATATTTACCATCTACTACGTCATCAATATATATATTCATCCATAATGCATCTGCTCCAAATGATGAAAACAGGTCATTAATTGTTACCTTTGCTCTTTCTGCTGCTTCTCTGTCCCATAAGGATGGGAATAGTTTTATGTTACCAAAATGTTCTATTTCTCCTGAATATATAAAGTTTGCTAATACTTCAACAGTATCAGAGCCACCCCAAAAGTTATCTTCCTCTGGATCATTACCATGTTCATAAGCCACCAATTCTCTTCCATAACTTTCACATACTAATTCTAAAGTTGCTTCCCCATGTACTTCTGTTATTATCCCATTAAACATTGGTTCTAACTTATTGATATCATTAGAGTTTCCTGTGAAAAATGCATTTCCCTTTCTTCTTGCCAACCAAGTCCCCGTGCTTGTTGTTGGACACCACACTACTCCAGTATATTTTTTTCTTAATGGTTTTATGGACGTTAATCCCATGGTTTTTAAATTATAACTAACAGATAATACTGTCATGTTATAATTATTTCCATTTTTATCTACTGATGTTTTGTTATCTTTATATATCCTTGTTTTATATCCAAGTAATATTGATGCTAATTCTATGCATTCCAACATTTTTGGATCTTTTTGAGATATGATAAACCCCTGTTCTTTGTATGAAGAGATATTATATCCATCCCCCCTGTTACTTATATCTATAAATAATCTCAACTGCTCTTCTGTTAATGATAATATAAAATCTCTAGATACCACTCTATTTGGAGCTACACTTAATAACTCTTTACTTGCCATTGAATTATACACATAGACATTTTCAAAGTTCCTAGCTCTTTCCCTGCATCTCCATTTTTTGGTTGTCTTAGATTTTATTTTCTCAGATTCTTCTCCGAATTCTAATACTGATGCATCATATATTCTTTTGCAATTATTTTTATTTTTTTCTCTATTTTGAGAAATATATATTAATGGTAATCTCCCAATACCCGTATTTCTTATATTACCTTCTGTCCAAAACCAGGCAATAAGTTCTATGAATGAATCAGAATACTTTTGAATATCATTTATGCCTTTACTTTTTGATGATAATATTATTTTATGATTAGTTTTCAGATCTTTTGATTGTACCCATTCCCTACTTCTTATTTTCTTATTATTATCATCTTTATATACGGGCCACCTATGATTTAACGTTGTTAATGAGGAGTGATATTGCCCCTCTATTGAAACCATCTCCTCATCAATAACGTTAAATATATTTACTTTTTTTACTTTATCCCATTTTGCATTTCCAGTTTCGTGATCTAATGAATATACGGAATCATCTTTATTTAATAATTTATAATCTTTCCATCCATCTTTTGTTAATATTTCAGTTTCTATATCTACACAATATCCAGCTTTAATATGTATTCTGTTACCTGACCTAAGTGTTACTTTATCCAATGGTATGCTAGTAGCATCTGGAGTATTTCTCATTGACCAATTTTTTTCTGGTCTTATCAGATCCATATATACAGTGTGATCTGTATAGATGGATCCTGGATTTGCTATTTTAATTATAGCAACATCTATTGGTGATACATCATCTTGATGGATTATCTTTACTGATGAAACACCTGTTAATTCATAATATTCTGGCTCTGGAGATGATACATTATATCTTATCGAATCTTCATCACCCTCTACTAGGTACATTTTCAATACTGGAAATGCTTGATTTATACCTCTGTTAAATGGTTGACATCCTCTTGGAAAATGATATTGAGCCTGCAGATCTTCATTACCTACTCCTTGTTTAACTAAATCTAATTCATATGTTCCACGAGCATTCATTTGAGACTCATTATCTATCTTAATCATCTCTTCGGTATTTTTTATTGATGGTGCTATGTCTACATTCTTTAGTTTACTCTTTAATACATCATCAGTTTCTCTAGCTGTATCAAGAATGTCATTTCTTTTTTTATCTATTTCATAATACATACCACCTTCACCATAGCTAGTTTTTTTTGGCACACTGAATGTTGTATCATAATGTTTTGATGATCCCTTATTGGTATCATACAGAACCATTGTACTTAATTTTTCTGAAAATATACCTATGTCGTTATCTGGTGATATAGTAGTTAAGTTAATACCAAGTGATTCTGCACGTTCTCTTCGTCCTGCTAGATAGGCAGGATCTGTATTTAAGGTATTAGGATTCGTATCGTAAACTGGTGTTGAAAACCAAGTAAGTGGATCAAAAGATATTAAATCTTGTCTTGCCTGCCATATGCTGTAATCTAAATTAATAGCCTCTACAACATTATCTATCCCTTCTGCTGTTCTAAGTGTTCCTGCTAATACTCTTGAAGCATGTGAGTATGCTGTTGATAAATTTTTCTCTTGTATATATCCATTTGGTATCATAAAGAACATTGGATTTATATCTCTTACTTCTTCTGCTGCTCCACCTGATTCTGATAGGAGGCCTGATACTCCTAACCTGTCACCTAACTCTAGGTCTGCATAAGCTTCGCCTTCAAAAGAGTTTAACCATCTATCACTATTTCTGCGAACATATTCTGCAGATCCTCTCATTGCTACTATTAGAAATTGATTACCTGTTGTTGATTGTCTATCTAAATCTATGAATGCAGACTCTATTTCTCTTCTTAATTGTAATTGTTGAGCTCTTAATTGTTCCGTATTTGGATCTAATGATAAATATAACTGTGCATTCCTGAGTATTTGTTGTCTTTCAGCTTGACTCTCTTCATCTTGACCAACTCCATCTGGTCTAATTATACTCTCTAATCTTGTGGTCAAGTTTTCTAATTGATCTTCGGCTGCAGATATATCATTTTGAGTGTTACAGTGTGGTGCCTGAGTGTATTCTCTTCCAGTATCCAAGGCGAATGATTCTAATATTGCTGGTACATATGCTCTTGTTTCATTTCTCATTGTTGGATGATTTCTTATAACATTCCAATCAGATGATCCTGCTAATCTTATTGTTCTATTTAATGCTGGTTCTCCTCTATTGTATGCAGCTAGCATCAATGGTATATCGCCATCGTATCTCACGCTTAATAGTCCCAATAGTCTACCTGCACCTTCTGCAGCCTCTACAGGATCATCTACATCTCTAATATTTAATAAGCTTGCTGTTCCTGGCATTATTTGAAATACACCACCAGCTCCTGCACTACTTCTTATGACTCCACCGCGACTATTATACATTTGACCTCTACTTTCTTGCATCATTACGTTATACATCAATGACGGAGGCAAGCCATGCTCTCTTTCTATATCGGCTAAATAAGCATCACTGAGTCCAGTTGGCCATTCACCAGGTCTTTGAAGACCTGGTGTTCCAAGTAGCTCCAATGCATGACCAGTTTCTGTAGGTCTTTCAGCTGGTCCAAATGTTGGATTAAAAAATTCAGGACGTTCAGAACGACAAATGCGATCAATATTAGCAGTTCTATCATTCACATGCATTAATGTATCCAACATCATGTCTGCATCTAATCTTACTGCTCTTGTATTAGCAGTATTGTATCCTCTTTTCTTTAATAGATTAGATATGTCTTTACCTATGAATCTGAAGAATGCTGTATCTACTTCTTGCATTACAGAACTACTCTTTATTGTTTCGTTATCTAATACGAAGCCGAGCATTGGCATTAGATCTACAACTATGTTGTCGATCTTCAGTATATTATATTGAGAGTATTTATAATTATCTAATTGATTAGTGTCTAATTGTCCCAACATTGTCTTTAGATATTTTAAAGAATATCCATCTAATGAATTTTCTGAAAATTGCATATCTAAACTTGTTGCACCTTTACCCATGTATTGCAATACTGGATATGCCCATGCTGTCATGCTATGCGAGGCAAAGTTGTTATATCTAGTTATCGAGATCTCTGTGATTGGTGACCTTCTGTCACCTATAACAGAGAATTCACCAAAGTCTTTCCATACAGCATATATGTATCCAGTTGTTAATTGATTCTTGTCGTCTAGTTCTGTAATTGTAACTTTTTTAAAATCATTGCCATTTTCTGGTTCTTCATTGAAGAATTGTGGAGATCTTATTTTAGTTTGACCTATATACTTATCGTTACTATCATCTTCGCTATTTTGATATGTTTTTAATCTATGAAACATCTTTGTATAATCTGATGCAAAGTATCTATCAAATAATTCACTATCCAATATTGAATCTAACACTTCTGGTACATACTCTATATTACTTATACCACCTACTAGTCTTGTTCGTTCTGGTTGAGCACTATCTTCTGTCATTCTATAAAAAGATGCTGTCTGAGCAAAAGGTGTGTAGTTAAAATATTTTATATCAAGCTTTAATGTTATTATATTATTAGCTTGTGCGGAAAACCTAAGTGTATAAGCTTCTAAACCAAATATCATTTCTTCGATATTACTAGTAGATGTTTGAGTAAGGTAACTTTTTAATCTATCTGATTTGATATATAAGAATGGAAAATTATTTAATTGACATAATAATTTTATATATATTGGTAAATTATCAGGAGATACCATTTCTTTTATTTGATCATCAATATTGAATTGTAATATTATCGTAAAATTTGCTTCAGCATATCTACCCATGTGGGCAAATACAGAATTTTCACGAATATATTCTTCTTCTATTATTCTTCTCTTCTGTCTTGAGATTATATCAGTTGGATTTACTACTAGCCTCAAGTTATTAATACTTATTACTTCAGTTTCCATTAAAACATTCCACTCTTATCTGTTACATTTACAGATACTTTTCCTATATTGTCACCAAATAAGGCTCTATCTAGTGTGCCTGGATTCATATTAGATGAACTAGTTCTTACTGAAGCACTAGCAGACATACCAGTATTAGGACTATACTGTCTTATGTATCCTTTTTGGTCTGGTAGGGGCTGTAATGGTTGTGCTTTTTCTGAGTATGATGGTGATGTAGCAGACATTTGATCTGGTATATCTCTACTCATCATAGCTAATCCAAATAAACCTGCAGCACCTACTGCTAATAAACCTTTATTCCTAGACATTACTCCACCAATACCTGCTTTAGCTTCACTTAGGGATGATCTGGCAGCTCTTTTTATGCTCTCTCCATCAGAGGCTATAGTTCTACTAGGGATAGGTCCTTCTCCACCTTGCATACCTGCATACTCTATCATGGCTCTTTGTGCATCTGCAGTAGATAAATTCTTTCTTCTACCTGCTCCTTTGTCTAGAAAGGTTTCACCTTTTTCTTTTATACCTAAATGTCTCTTGGCACCTATATCTGCTAGACTTCGTAGGCTTTGTTTATATAAACCTTTTGTATCTTCAGACATGGAATCAAACTTACCACCTAATGTTTCGTTCATTATATTATATAGTGCATCTGAGTATTGCTTCTCAGATCCACCTTTTTCTAATGCTGTTTGTGCTGTTAGTATATCTTGAACTGATCCTCTTAGTACTGATGCATCACTTTTATGACTTGATTTTAATAAGTTCTCTGTTAGGTTATGTGCTAATACTCTTTCTGCTAAATACATGTCTTTCCCACTACCTTCTATATCTAATGCCTTATTAAGTTCTAAAACTATTGTGGTTGCTGCGGCTGAATCTGTCTTTCTTAATCCACCTAGTTCTCCCCTTTGTAGCATGTGTTTCTCTTTTGCATCCATTGAGTCAAATTGTGATATTATATTTAATTCTTTGAAACCACCTTTTACTCCTAGACTTGATTGTAAACTTACTAATCTTCTAGCTCCTGATTCCATTTTTTTATTACGCATTATATAGTCTTCGGTTTGTTTTTCTGATAGGGACAAGGCAGACATCATTCTTAAATGATCGGCATCGTAGTCTAAGAATGCAAACTTATTTAGTAGCTCATTCTTTTGTGGTATGAATACATGGTCACCAGTATCCGCTAATGATGTATCTACCATCATCCTGAAACCCATTGAAGAGAATGGTCCCTGCACAGGTTCTCTGGAAACCTGTGCATATAAGTCTTGTCCATATTGATTATGTAGATTCATTAATCCTTTTCCTTTATGTGCAGTAGTTGAAAAATCTTTATAGTTTAAGTCTGCTTTTTGATACATTCTTTTTGCATAACCTTTTGATACATATAATACAGAATCTGCAGTATCTGCAGTGCCACCTATTGGTCTGGCCAACATTACATTCGAGTTCTTTGCTGTTCTTCTGGCTGCTGCTTTTCTTAAATCATTATCACCAGACATCATTCTTGACTGCATATTTATTAAGTCTTCTACATTTGATTGAAAAGTAGACTTTGCTGTACTTATTGCCGCTGCTGATCCTGCATTAGATAAAGCTATGTCAGATTGTATTACCCTAGATCTTATTTGTTCTACTTCAAATAACATTTCTCTACCAGCATACTCTTTCATTCCAGAATAATTTGTATCTTCAAACCCTACTGGTATAGACAATACTTTTTCTGCACCAGCTTTTCCTTTTTCTGCTCTATTTTTTAATATATAACTTGCTGAAGTAGCATCAGTATTAAGTTTAACGCCTTTACTCTCTAATAGATACCTTCTATTTTCTGCATCTGTTCTAATAAGGTCATGCATAAACCTACCTTCATCTGTTACTCCTTTAAATGAGGTAGAGTCAAAGGCTCCCTTATCATAAACACTCTGAACTAAATGCAACTCTTGTAGTGCTGCTCTATCTAACTCTGTCATATCACCTAGCATTAGCTTATCGAATCCAGTGCTTTTCAGCATTGTATGCTCTAACCACGATAGTGAACCAGTAGAACCTGATCCAAGACTACCTTCTCCCAAGCTTGTTGTAAATTGTGTTATCGATTTACCTTCTACTGCTTTACTACTTAATGACTCAAACATCCCTCTTAGTCTGTTTTTATCATCTGTTGAAAAATCTATTCCTTTCTCTTCCAGCTTATGAAGGAAGGATAGATCTTTATCTCTTAATCCTACAGCAGCATCTTCTGCTATTGTTAAAAACATATCCTGTGTTGATTTATCATCTGACATTGATAACATGGTTTGATAAATAGCAACTTTCTTTTCTCTTTCTCCACGAGTGAATCCCATACCTACTATTTCAGATGCCCACTTGTCAAATACTTTATCCTTACCTTTTATTGATTGTTGAAGTTCTTCAGCAAATGCTAATCCTTCAGTTTTGCCACCTAGTAAAAGTTTCTCTACACCTTCTTGACCTATGTCTTCCCATCTCTGTATCATGGTTGCTTTTGATGCTTCTTTCATTAAGTCTTCTCCTAATGAAGATCCTCTAAATTTAGATAAGAATTCTTCTGGGCTATACTTAGTACCCTCTTGTAGAGAAAGACCAGGAGCACCTGCATTTGTTTGTTGAAATTGTGCACCGTATCCCATGCCTACTTCAAATTTTCCACCCTCTAAGGTTACATAACCTCTTGCCTCTGCTAATGAAACAGCTCCTATTTCTGCAAAGTCTTTTCCTTTAGCTGCAGTTAGGCCTGATTTAGATGATGTACCAAATATTTTTACCCAATCTTTTGGTGTATACATTCCTGTAAAGGATAATGCTAATCCAGCTTCTGTTCTTGTAACTGAATTTAGTCTTCCTTTTGTGAAATACTTCTTAATACCTAATGCTTTTCCTTCTGCATCATAGCCAAGTATCTCTCCTGACTTTGCCATTATTTCATTATCTCGTAAATACTTTTGCATACTAGTTTCGTCCATACTCATTAAGTCTTCAATACTTGCCATACCTTCACCTGTGTCAAATGACATATTGTATTTACTCATTAATTCATCACCTATGTCTGCTATGTTGATAGTTGTATTTTGAGTACCAGCAAATTTACTTTTGTGTTGTGCATTAAGTAGTCCATGTCCATCAGCTATGGCATATGTATTACCTCTTCCTGCTCTCATCAAGTATTTACCATTGGCATCTTTCATTCTCTTGCCCTTTTTATCTAGTCTATAGGTCTCTTCTTGTCCAAACATATTAGGTGCTATCTCTGCTAGTTGACTAGAGATCTGTATTCTTTCACCATGAGCAGCAGACCTCTGTAGTTCTTCTACATTATATTTACGATTTGTTTTATATTGTTCTTTTTTATACTCTAACCATTTAGAATCTGATTCTTCTAGGTGCTGTACTTCTCTGTAGTTTACATATGATTGCTGACGTGATCCTGACATGAAGAAACCTGGAGAATATAACCTTTCTGTTGCACTCTCTACTGTTACACCAGTTAAAGCACTTGTGTTTTGTCCATGTAGTGGATTTATACCAAGCTGATCTTGTAGTTTATTTAGTAATATACTATTTTGTGATCTGTCAGCTCCACCTTCAATCCTTGTATTCATCTTGATCATCTTAGCTTTCCTTACTCCGTCTTCCATGTATTGTTGTATAGTATCTTCAAACTCTAATGTTTGTCCAATTCTTTTACCGAATCCACTTATATCTGCACTATCTAATTTATGCATACCTACATCATTAGCGGAATATATATAGCTCTTTTCCATTATTGGAGCAAGAGCTCTTAACTCATCGTCGGTAAGGCTACCACTATTAGCTTGCATAACTAAGGCTGGTAATTCTTCTGCTCTATATTTTGTTGCAATACCTATTGTGTCACCACTAGATATAGCTCCTATTTTCATCTTATCACCAGTAGCATTATATAGAGGTACATTATCAGCATACATTCCACCATAAGGACTGATGCTTTTTGGCATATATGCTATATCATTCCTAACAGTCATTCGTTGTCCACTTGCATTAATACCAGTTAATTGCATCTTCATTGGCCTATCAGTATCTGCAAACATAGTCATTGTATAGTCTTCTATTGCTGTAGTTCTTCCATGTAAGTATTGTGATAGATTTTCTACTAGTGCTTTCTTTTCTCTAGGATTAGTTAAACCTATGCCTTGATAATGTGATCTTAATTTACTTTTAATATCTTTTACTGAATCAGTAGATTTTATATAAGAACTCACTCCGGAAGAAAGACCCATTGGGGTCTTTGTTACCGTTGATATCTTATTTTTATTAGATAATATATCTTTGAATTGTAACATCTTTCTTTTGTCTCCACCTATTTCATCAAGATAAGATTCCATTTTTTCTACAAGCTGATCTGTATTAGCAGCACCAGAAAATCTATCATCTATCATTGTCGATAAATTATCTCTATATAACTTATAGTCATCAGGATTAGATATAACCTTATTCATTCTTGTTGCAATAGACTTTCTGGCTTCACCTAATGATGTATCTGTTGCTGCAGATACATCAACCCTTCTTCGAGAGATTGCATCTACTGTTAGTTTATTTGGCATCAATCTTTTGTATGTATCAAATACATCTCCAGATGTTTTAGCGCCAACATAACCACCTATTGCTGCGCCTGCTATGGCAGCGAAAGGGTGTTCAAGTGGGTCTTGTGAATATGCTCCAGCGCCTGCTGAAAACATTGTTAATAATGCTTTTGCACTCATTGTGTCTTCTCTATATTAATGTCTAAGCCAGAACCGTCTCTTCCTATTCTTACTCTTTTTATATTATACCCTTCTCTTGATAAAGAGTCTTCCATACTATCCTGTGCTAACATCTCTTCTCTCATACCTTCTTTTATCTTATCAGCCATTGCATACACGTTGGGATCTTCCATTACTGAAACATACCTTTGTAAATCCTTAACATCATCTTTCCAGAAACCATATTTAAAAAAGTCTTCATTACCTATTGTTAATGCTCTTAGTTTAACTTTATCTAAATCAATTCTAGGATCCCATCCAGAAAAATCTTCTCCTGGGATACCAGCAGATCCTGCTAGGTATTGTTCTGCTTTTTTATCAGCCATATGCTCTCTAAATGAACCAGTACTTTGACCACCAGAACTTTGCCATTTCTTATATTCTCCACTATTGTTGCTTGCTAATATTGAATCTTCTTTCTGGACTTGATTAACCACTTCTTTATTAGCTTGTTCAACTGTAGCACCACCAACTATTGCCTTTTCCATCATATCTTTTCTTCCCCATATAGTTTGATACATATCTGATATTCTATTAGGGGCTATATCCATTATCGTGCCTCTATCTTCTTGTCTAGCATTAACAAAGGAAGAGAAGTATGGCTTCTCTGCCTTTGGCATGGATACATATGATCTCAGTATTTCTTGATCGGTATCTAAACCTGATGCTAATGCTCCTTCTGTAGTAGCTTGATATTTAGCTCTGGCTGTTCTAGCTGCTTCACCATCTCCTGATGATACAGCATCTTTATACAACCTACGTTGTTTTACGTATTCTAATGTATCAAAATATCTGTCTACACCTCTCTTATCTTTTGTGTCTTCAGATATAAAATCCTTATCTATTAGTCTTCTAGCTGATACTGCTGCTGGCTTTATGAAATGTTCTACTGGCTTTGTCCATATAGCCATGTCAGAACCTTCTAGTTGCGTTCTTTGGTAATCTTCTATTGCTGATCTTTGGTGTATTAGTTTACCAGCTGGTCTAAAGAATGTTAAGAACTCAGATGGTAATCCCTTTTCTAAATTATGGGCACCTTTTTCCCAATAATTAGTTGCCATCTTTCCTAGTACAGATGATTTTTGTAATTCTGCATCTGTTTTATATTCAGAAAATTCTCTTCTAACTGATTTACGGAATTCTTTCTTCCTTATATCAATCATCATGTTATGTTCGTAAGGTGTTAATCTATTCTGTTCTGCTCTTTCATCTATCTTATTCTTTACGTCATAATATGCATCTGATCCCATTGCTACATCTGATAATATTTTCATCTTAAATATATCAGGATAGTCTTCTGGACTTATTCCTTCTAATACGGGGTTAAGGGAAGCATACCCCAGCCCTGGTAGTCTTGATTCGCCATGTTCTATCTTGGTGAATGGGTCACCTCTTTGTAGGTTTAACCAGAAACTATCTTCATCACCTGGTAACCATGATGGCATATTGTTTCCTAATGGATTAACCCTATCTTTTGTTAATGAAGCAGATGTAGGTATATATCTTCTCTGAGGCTCTGTAAGCCCGAATAAGCCACCTAAATTTGCATCTCTGATTTGTCTACCAACATTTGTTATCTCTCCTGATCTAGCTAGCTGAGGGGCTTCCTGTAGTGCTGGTAGCTCCATAGACTCTTCTGCTTCTCCGAATAGCCAACCTCTTAGGCCCATGAAGTCCTTAATTGCCTCTCCTGCCCATGAAGCAGCTTCTTTATTTGGTTCGTAAGTAGCTGCAGCTGGTGCTATAAGTTTGCCTTCTTCTATTAGTGAGGCTTCATCTCTTGATACTGGTGTCTTCAGTGAGAAGACTCCAGTGTCTAATGCTTTATCTATTCCTGCTGGCGTAGCTGAACTTTCACCTGTTGATACTGTACCTTCTGGAGTAGCTGCTAATTCTTGTGCTAGTTTCGGATTGAATACATCAGGTTTTATAATTCTACCTATTGTTTTCTCGTATGCTTTACCAATAAAAGTAGCAGTAGATATGTCCATTCCCATTACTGGGTATGGACGTTCAGCAGCATTTAATTCTTCAAGTGCATATGGATTTCTTATATAATCTAGTGGATGTAAAAAAGGATCCATTTCATTTCTAGTTTCAGCATCTCCATATTTTGATTTATATTTAGTTCCTGCCATCATTCTAGCATAGGCACCTTTATCAAAATACTTTATATGGTCTCCACCATATTTACCTGAACCAGTGAACCACCATCTATTTGCTCTTACTGCTACATCTTCTTCGCCAGAATATTCTTTTCTTAATTTCTCTGAACCTTCACCTACTAGAGCCCCTGGTATAAATGGTGCTTCTAGAACAAGCCCAACCATAGCACCTCTTGCTCCCCATCTTTTCATCCTTGAACCTTGAGCTCCAGTTATCTTCCCCTTCATAAATTCTGGTAGCTGGTCTTCTATAGCTTTTGGTAGGAGTCTCCCCAGCTTTTCTGCATTTTCTTCTGATACCTGAAGTCCTTTTCTAGTATTATCATACATTCTCTTTGCATATGAAGCTGTAGCCGCAGCTGTTCCTAATGCTAATGGTGCACCAACCATACCCATTAATGATGTAGACCCTGGTGCATAATATTCTTGTGCTTCTTTGTATCCTTGAAAATTATCTGACCATATATCTGCAAATGCTAATCGTGTATTGACTGCCATAGTTGCTATACCAGCAAGTATGCCTTCACTCCATCCGCTATCTTCTGGTGCAATTGATGCCACTGCTGCACTAGCTAATTTATATGCACCTACCTTACCGAATAATTTAAACTGACCACCAGTCATCATGTGTAATCCTGATGCTACTGACTGTCTATATCTTCCTTGTGTACCAAGATTAAATTTTGCAAGTTCTTTTAGTTTATTGAATGTCTTATTATTTTCAAAACCTGGAATTAATTCAGATATATATTCAAATGGGTTATCAAATATTCTAGAACCTTGTTCAAATACAGTTCTTCCGTATGATCTGAATATATCATATGCAAGCTTAGAATCAGTTTCAGCTGCCATCACCATGAAGGGTTGAGTTTCTGAACCTATTAACTTAGCAAAGTTATCTGTTTGACCAGCACCTATCATTGTTGAATATTGTTTTAGTATTTTGTTGCTATATATCCTATGCATGTTAGCTTCGCCTTCTGGTAGGGCGAAGTGAGTCATTGCAAGTCTGGCACTTTTAGCTACTACATCACCTGTTTCACCTGTTGCTGTTTTAGCATATAGTTTGCCACCTTCTAATCTAAGTCCATACTTAATATGATCTGATGTAAGTTCTTGTGTTCCTTTATTTTTTAATAAAGCCCTGAAGTATGATTCTTGTGATCTTAAAAGGTCTGATGATATATCTGTTGCTACGTCTTTACCTGCTACGAATGGTGTTAGTAGGTGTGACATTTGGAGTGTTCGCATCACCCTGAATGGTGATAGCTCTTCTATTTTTCTTACTCCTTCTAATACGGAGTGGAGTGGGGATCTTGTTTTATCTGAGAACAATGAGGACCATGTTCTACCCTGTGCTGCTTCTGCAGTTGTCTTGTTAAGTACACTGCTATTGAAGTATTTTGCTATTCGATCATTTTGTAAGAATAGTTTGGCTCCTGCTCCCAGGACCAAAGTAGAACCACCTGTAATTATAAATTTCTCAATTGATTTTCTTCTTCTGTCTTCCTGTCTCTGTTGAGATATCTGATTTGCAGAAGCTACTTTTACAATTGGTGTACTATAATTTGTGGTTTCCATTTCTATTCCTCTTTATTAAAACTTAATGCCTCATTAGGATATGTTGCTTGAAATAGGGAGAATTTTCTAACCAGTTCATCTATCGACATTTCTAGTATATCTTTAAATTGAATATTAAAGTTTTTAGCTACTACTAGTTGCATCTGATTAAAGATGTTGGAATCTGTACTCTCTTTTTCCATGCCACCTTCTACGTCTGAGAAGTAGAAGTTGCTAGAGTTTATTATTGCACCTGATATACTAGATACAATACCTGCTTCCATATTTTCTATATCTGCTTCTTTCTCTATTCCTACTATTTCTATTAGGCATAGGTTAAATACGTCTTCTTCTAGGATGAGGTTAATTAATGAATCATTTGTATTTATAGAATTTATTCGTACTAATTCATCGTAGGTTAATAACCGTATGATAAATGTTAAGTTGTCATAATATGTCTGATTTATATTTATTTCTAAAGTATCAAATGACATTGCCATCCTCTCACTAGCCAGCGAGATGATGTTCATTCCTATACTCTTCTAATCATTGATATTGCGACTTCATCAGATACGAATCCTGACTTATGCATTATTTGCTTGAATAATGTTGGTAGAATACCAGCATCGGATGTGGCGAAGAATTCCTGACCTGGGTGTGGCCACAGTAGACACTTTCTAGCAACAGCATTTTCAAATAAATCTTGTTGATCAAGTGCTCCACTTTGTGCCATTGATTTATATTCCATTCTCTTTAATGTCTTCCATATGAAGACGTCTTCCCCATTTATTGAAGAAACAAAGAACATTCCATATAAATCTTTCCATTGCTCTAAGTCATATTCTAGTGGTGGATTATCATACCCTTCAAGGGTTATTAGTAATTCTTCTATAGGACTTAGTTCAACTTCTTCTTGACTATCCTCTTCTGTTGTTTCCATATCTACATCAGATGGATTCAATATTACATCATCTTCCATAGAGATGCCTTCTACATTATTTAATAAACTTTTAGACATTTATTTTACCATTCTTGCTAAGAAATTATATTTAACATTAACTGGACCAGTTGCTGCTACACTTGATACTATTTGTGAACTTAGTATTCTTACGTCTTTAATAACGAGTGTTTTGTTAGTGCCTATATGATACTGATTTTCATTATTAAATACAAGCCTGAAGTTAAAATAATACGGTAAATTTAATAGTCTTGACTCTGATATGGATCTTATGTATTCGGCATTTGATCTTTCGTATCTTACATGGTAAGCATCAGAACCAAAAAATCCTTCTCTCTGATCATTGACTCCGGATTCATGAATACCAACAAGTTCATCTATATCCATGCTACTGTCTATTCGTGTATTGTCATACCTACCAGTCATGGCTAATGTTGATTTTATAGCATTTAAAAGATAGTCTTCATCTATGAATCTTATGGATAATTCTCCACTTACTATTACATTTCCAAGATTAGTAAATCCAAATTCTGGTTGACCTATTCCATATATGGGAGCTGCTGATACTGTTTCGTTGAATGCAATAGTTTCTAACTTGTCTAGCCATATTGGCCTATCACCTCGTCCAGGACCTGAAGGTGGTTCTATATATAGAAATGTATCTGCGCTTGTATAGAAGTTTGTGTATCTTGTTCTAGTGGATTGGGGATGTGCCTGTAGTGCCATATTCTATGTCCTTATTGCATTAGAGAAGATGCTCTAACTGCATTAGAGAACACGTAGTTAGAAGAAACTTCTCCTATTGAATGCTGCTCTGATATGTCTCTTGCTACATATTGTAATGTGTTTTCTGTTATCAAATCCTGAATGGACATGACTTGTCCGTTATTTATGAACGTTGCGTCATATATAACTATTTCTCTTGTTGAACCTGTATATTCATTTGTAAATATAGCATGTATATTAAATGGCATAAGATCGTCTCTCATAAAAGTATGGAATTCTCTTATCCCTACTGCATTTTGATATGCTTCTACAGTAGTATCATCTCCTGAGTTTAGAAGAGACATGAACTCTGCAAATTCATCATATTCATACATTATAGTTATAAGTGATCCTGCGACATATTTATTCGCAATAGAAAATCCATCAATTAAGTGTGAGCCACAATTGAATACTGGTGTTTTATCTCTGTAAACAGAATAGGAGAGGGACATTACACTACCTAAATATAGTAGTCCTGTACCATCTCCTCCTGATTCGACACCTGTTTCCTGAGAAAATTCAAGAAGGATATGTGTGCTAACACCACCAACTGCTCGTTGTACTGGTCCCCTTCTCGCATTTATCGTCATTTTTTTTTAGGTTACTTTATTAATTAGCTGTAGGTGCAACACGATTCTCTTCACCTGTTGCTCTATCTATTGAAACCCAATTAGATATAGCTCTAGCTATGAAAGACATTTGTTTTTCAATAACTAAGTCATCAATTGATACACCACCAGCTTCGGTCATTAATTCAACATCGTTAATTATCATCTTCGTTACCTTACCGTATTCATTAGCACCAACTAGTGTAATGTCAAATGGTAATAACTGATCACCTAATCTTGCATTTTGCTGAGTTGCTAACGCTAATGCATTAGCATTGGCAGTAACAGTGCCAACGTTATTAGCTGGTAACCCTCCAGTATTGGTTCCAGGCACACCAGTAAATGCTGAGTAACTACCACCATCCAGGTTATCTCGTAAATCATTACCAGCAAAATTAGCCTGCTCTTCTATTGATAAATAAGGCTTTCTATTACCGTTATGTGTATTCATAGCATCTAATAAGCTGTCTCTTTCGAAAACAACAAATACTACTGCTCCTGTGATAAGTCTTTTACCACGAGCGATTGTTCTTGGGTCTGATGAACCCATTACGTAAACTGGTGCTTTTTCTCTATCAGACTTGTAAGATACCATCTGTAATTCGCCAAACTGAACGTCTCCGAATACGGCATGCATATCAACACCTGAAAAACTATGGAAAGTTGCCATTTACTTTTCTCCTATATAAATTTATATATGAAGCTGGAGATCTTATATCTCCAGCTTCTTGTGTTATTAAATATCGTAAGCAAGCTTAATGGATACTGATATTTGTCTAAGTTCGAATGCAGGAACAATTGTTAATGGAATCCTCATTTCGCCTTTACCTTTAGCTGCAGGATCTGATACAACCTGGTAACCATATTTAACTATAGCTCCACGTCTTACATAATCTTGCAATATACTTTCGACTGCTGTATCTGCAGCAGCTAATGTAATATCATTTAAGCTATTACCAATGAATGGATCTAATCTATCTCTGATGTCTTTAACGACACCGCCAATTATGATTGATGTTGATACATAATCATAATCTGAATTAGGACCTGTTGGTAATTCACCGGATACAATAACTGTACCTCTAGCTTTTTCTGTTACTGAAACATAACCAGCAAATGATAATTCATCAAGCTTAGTTTTCTTTAATGAAAATGGAACTGCTGCTCCTGGTAATAGTCTATTTGTTGTAGACTGTCCTGGTAGTATTGTTGATAATAAGCCAGCATATAATGAAGCAGAATTAACTGTTTGTGCTACTGTTCCAAGCGTTGGGCTTTCTGGAGTTAATCCTAGTCCCATAACTACCGACATAAACTTACCAACATCAACTGCGGCACCATTTGAATCATATTGAATGTTACCATCTGGATATCCAGAATCAGTTGCATAATATCCTGCAGTCTGAGTAGTAGATCCAACCATGTATCTATTTCCTAATAGACCTGAACCATTAGAAACTGTAACACCTAATGCATCAATAGTGGGTAATGTTCCTACCCATTTAGATATGGAAGCTGTAGTTGCAGCAAGAGGTGCTGATGTTCCTATTACTCCTAGTATGAATCTGTCATTTTCTGTAATACTATTCAACCATGAACCTAATTGATGTCCAAAGTTAACTTCATTGTATTGATACTTGATGATTGGTTTTCCATTTTCATCTACTGATGCTAATAAAGGGTCATTAGTTTCACCTGTACCTGCTACATCAACATAAATGGTTCTATCTACAGACCATATATATTCTATAACACCATCAGTCTCTGTCGTTCTTACATATGCTAAAGCATCTGCATCTAGATTGCCATCAGCAATATTAGGTGCATCTATAATAGCTCTATCAACAATCATGTGTGTAGCAATAGTTGTTTCTAGATCTGAATATGCTTCTGCTAATAATTCATATCTCTTTCTCCAACTTGCTCCAACATTATCAGAACCTGATAAGTAATATGGATCAGGATCGAATCCAGGAATATCTATAGGTACACCATTAACATTTATCATGCTTGCTATACCTTGTGGAACATCAAATGTTATATATAATGAACCAGCTAGTCCAGATATTGAATAATCAGTACCTTCAACTAAATCAGTTCCTGCATTATCAACTGCTGTAACAGAAGAGGTGTTAACATCTAATGCATAAACATCTTTAGACACACCGCTATCAACTACTGATAATACTTCTGATGTATCACCAGCTGCATTATCATCTGCTGTAACATTGATTGAATCACCTGTTACTAGATTTGCAGCCACTGAACCAGTCATGGTGATTGTTAAATCAACTCCGGTTGCACCAGATAGTGTGTAGTCAACACCTTCGGTTAATGCTGGTCCAGCATTAACATCAACTGCTGTAACATTTACTGTTGTTAAATCAAGTGCATATGCTGTTGATGGAGTGTCTTCAATTGTTATAACTTCTATAGAAGTTGCTAATGAAGACATAACATCTTTCAGTAATACTGGCTCATCTGTTGTTCCAATTGTTATACCTGTATTTGTAGTAAACGTCTTAGTGTCGCCAACAACATTCATTACACCAAGATCTATTTCTGATCCTGCCATATCTGAATAAACGATTTTGTCACCTTCATAGACTATTAATCCACTTACTGCTGGGTTTGCTGGCGAAGGTCCAAGATATAATCCATATCTAGATCCTGCTGAAGCTGTTTGTTCTTTAGTACCAATAAGTGTATCGGAACCTAGTATGTCGATTAATTCTGCAGCTGCTCCACCTATTCTATATAATAGAACATTCTTAGCTCCAGTCATTTTCGCTTCAGACATTTTTCTTATCAATGGTGAGTCTGCACCATATATTCTTGATGCAACATTGGAGTCAGCAGCTAAGTACTGAGTATTTGTTGGTCCTGAATATGCTGTACCAATTATAAGAACG
>Ga0164313_10000170_pt1 | contig 45653 bp, 36 predicted proteins | sample GuaBasSedimGuay4_FD_113735 | JGI IMG/M metagenome (GOLD analysis project Ga0164313, IMG submission 113735) | Subseafloor sediment microbial communities from Guaymas Basin, Gulf of California, Mexico - Guay4, Core 4569-4, 0-3 cm | ecosystem: Environmental > Aquatic > Marine > Hydrothermal vents...
ACGCTTTGTGAGCTGCTGGTGAGCAACAATCATCCCTCGGCTGTCTGCGTCACCGTCCCGCCCCGGTTCGTACCGCCGTTGAGGGTCAGGTTTTGATTGAGTTCAGCGATGCCGGAAAGTTCTAGAGTGCCTCCATTGATTTGCAGGCGTTCATAGGTGGTGAGATTCCTGATCTGAAGGTTGCCGGAGCCGTGCGTGACCGTGATGTCGAAAGAAGATATGCCGATGATCACGTCGTCATTCGGACCCGGAACGGCACTCTCGCTCCAGTTTGCAAGGTTGTTCCACTCTCCATTAGTCGTGGATATCCAGAAGACCGCGTCTGCCACACGAAACGTCCAGACGAAATCCGTAGCAAGGTGATTTCCGGCGAGATCTGTGGCGGCGGTTGTGATGACAGCCTGGTACACGCCATCTGGAAGTGGTGTAGCGAAACTTAGGGAGACCGACGATTGATCCGGACGATACAAAATTTCACCGTCACTGAGTTCCACGTCATCCGGCGTGCCGAGCTGGCCGTCAGGTCCGCCTGAGGAAAGTTTGAGCGAAGTGGCGGTGAACGTCGCCGGATTCATGGGCTCGTTGAAAAATGCATGGATGGAGTTCAAGGTCTTGGCCCCACCCGTTGGCATCGTCGCCCCGACCTTCGGTGAGGTGGAATCTGGCCCGATGGGAATCACCTGGTCATCGGTCCAGGTGAAGTTGCCTCCGGTATCCACAGCCCGGGCACTCAGACGGAAGGAATCCTGCAGGTCACTCAGGACCGGCGCAATGAATCGATATTCAAAGGGAAACGCGCTGTCCGTGAACGCCTTCACGCCATCGACATAAAATTCGACATTGCGCACCTGGACATCGTCTCCGACCAGCGCCGTCACTCGCTCCCGTTGACCGCTCTCTGCTTCGCCGGAGCCGAAACTGGCGGAGAGTGTGATGCTCGGCGACACGCCATTCGCATCGTAGGGCAGGTAGTTGATGATCTGCATTCCTTCGCTGTCATCTGCCACATAGGCCAATCCGTTGAAGATGGAGACGGCGCGCGCATTGCCCTGCGTCGGGAACGTGGTTACGAACAGGTCGTTTAGCGCCGGATCGATCAGGTCGTAGGAGGAAATGTCATGAAGTCCGTCATCGGAGCTATTGGCTCCAACTGCGGCGATCCCCAGGCCAGAACCATTCGCAACGATCTGCCTCCAGCCGAACTGGGTGGTGTTGCCCTGGGTGATCAACACCGGCTCAGCCGGTTTGCTGACGTCGAGGGTATTGTAGCCTTTGCCGTGCAGGGTGTATGCCACGCCGCCACCCACGAAGATCCGTGTGTTCTGCGACGAAACGAACGGAGAGGAAACGGAGCCAACCACGGCGAATGCGTCCCCAATAAGTGAAATCACATGCAGTCTGTTTCCGGTTAGGGCGTAGAGATAATCTCCTTCAAGAGCCAGGTCTTGCACCGGATCGCTCAGACTCAACTGGTCAATGATGCTTCCGCTGGACAAATCCACGACAACGACCCGACCAGAACTGAGTCCCACATAGCCAATGCCCGCTCCGACGGCGATGGACTGCGCGCCAGGCAGATTGACCTGCTGGATGATTCGTGCCGTTGTTGTGTCCGTAATGTCGATCACTGCCAGACCCTCATTGCCGTCCGCGACGGCCACGAGATTGCCGGAAAAGGCGACACGCTGCGCGGTGCCCGGAGTATCGAACTGCGCGAGGATGGTCGGCTGGTTAAAGTCGGTGATGTCCACGATGGAAACTCCGCTGAGGCCCTCAGCCAATACTGCGAGATTGTTTCCGGTGGCAATGTCGATGGCCGCACCCGGTGTTTTAACCGTGCCAATGACGCCTGTGATGACTGCTAATCCGCTCAGCGGATCGGTGCCTTGATCAACCTCCGCGCCGTCGGGAATACCGTCGTCATCGGAGTCGGGGTTACTCGAATCGGTACCATAAACATCCTCGACCAGATCGGGCAGGCCATCCTCATCAGAGTCAAGTGCGTCCGCTGGGAGCGAAAATAGGTTGAAACGGGGCAAGTCGTAGGGAACGTTGGGACTTAAGTAGGGTGAGATTATTGCTAAACCTTTGGTAATAGGGTCGTAGAAGACCACGTCCAGCAACACCCCATCACCAGGCACGAACAGGGTATACTGACCATACGGTTGAGTCTCCCCTCGTAGCACTAAATCGCCGCTCGGTCTCGAGATAGTGGCCGCATACAGCACCGGGTAGGCCGGAGCATTGCCGAGGGTCAAATCATCCAGTTCCAGCCCGATCTTGTTGGCTGCCAGGAGAAGGGCTTCTTCTTCTTCGATAACCAGATTTCTCAAGTATTCTCCAGCGTCTCCACCCGCCACCTCGTCAGCCAGCTGAAAGAGAGCGTCTAGTTCGACCACCAATTCCGGAGAAAATGGCGACTGACTATACACAGCTGGGTGAAGCAAATCTTTAATCTGTTCGAAAATATTGGCGAGTTCCTGCTCAATATCAGGCTCATCTTGCGCTGCTTGCATCACAACGGACGTAGCCGGATTGGATTCCGGGGTAGATGGTGGGAATTGGGGGAAGCATTCTTCACAAACGTCTAGGTCCGATCTAAACTCTACTTCGCAAGCAGCGTCATAAATGTCCCTTCTAGCTGAATATTTCCTTACGCAATCCTTCCATTCTTTAGACCGTTTACCATTATTCGGATCAAAATGTTGAGGAAAGAACACTTCTTCCCTGGCTTCACAGATCTTGACAGCCTCCCCGAATTTCTCAGCGCCAGTATCCTCGCAAGAACCGTAGAGCCGTTTCGCCCCGGTGAGGCACTCATCGAGATTGAGAAAAGAGCAAAAATACTCTGGCTCTGGATCTGGATCCGGATTTGGCCATATCGAATCTAGGTCCCTAATTTTCGGCGGCGGCGGAATTAGTGCAAGCAGACTGAGAAAACCGTGCCAACCCGGTTGGAGAATACCCACGCCGGGATCGGTGCAGGCAAGTTTTCCATCAGCGCTCACCGTCATGCCTCCTACGTCTTCCCATATCCCTTTGTCGTGGTTGAAGGACATCAAAGTGCCTTTGGTTCCCGGCGGCGGCAGTTGTCCTGAGGTTGGGTCGGGTAGATTTGGGAAACAGACCGGTGCCGGTCGGTCGAAATTACTCGGACCGTCCGTCTGCACGGTGATCACCAGCGGCATCTCGACTCCTGGTGGCAGTGGGCCCGGCAAACGATCCGGTGGGACCGGCGCGATGCCCACCATCCCGCCACGCGTGCCATCGTCGCTGAAGAGCGAATTGGCCGGCACCGTGATGGATACCCCCGCCAAGGCTGGATTGTCCGCCACCACGTCCGGCGGAAATTCGATAATCGTGTCCTGCGTCATGCTGGCCACCTGTAAGGTGCCCTGAGTGATCAGCGGCAGGTAAACCGTGCCCGTGCCGCCGACCGGAGTGTCCATCACTCCTGCCACAGCCGACCACGCCTTACCCACGAACGGATAGTATGCCAGGTCTGGGTACCGGATGCCTTCGGCTTCATCAATCACCGTCCGTCCGTCGATGTGAACAAAGAACCGCCCTGGAGGAACGGGACTGAGGGTGAAATCCCCGTTCGCATCCGTGACTGTGCGGTGCGTCTCCTCCACCCCATCCACCGTAATCGTCACTCCGGCCAGCGGCCTGTCCACCGGCGCGCCTCCATCGGCTTCCGGTGCCAGTTCCGATGCAAAAACGCGTCCCACCACGCCGGTTCCTGCCAGTGGACTCAGGCTCAGGGTATCGAAGGCGATGATTGCCTTTCCTCCCGGAAAACCGTCGCCATCGACATCCAGGAATGCGCCGGTGTGGTCCCTTACCTCGGTGCCGTCGAAAGTCACCACCACCTGCGAGCTGCCCGGTAGTGGCTCAAGATAGAAAAGGGTCGCCTTCATGCCATCGCTGGACAATTCGGCGCGGGAAAGTATTTTTCTGCCGCCAAATTCGGCGAAAAACATATTCCGGTCGAGCGTTGTGTCGCTTGATACGGGAGCGCTGAAATGGAGAATGGTTTCGCGGGTGACTGAGACGCCCGTCTCTCTATCCACCGGAGACAAATCACTAAGCGTGACCAGAGGTGGCTCGGTAAACTTCAACCTGAAAAAGCGAGCTTGATCGCTGATCTCCAGACGGAGCACCAATTCGCCGGCACCTTCAAGTGCGGTCTGGCTGAGACTCTGCCAATCGCTGAAAGAACCCAAGGTCAGGCTCTCCTCGAGTGAATAGCCCGCAGCAGCGTCCGACCACACGATACGGATCTGAGAGTCGCCCGCATTCTGGACCGAAAGAGTGGGCTCGGGTTCTTGCGCGTGAACAACGTTAGCGACGCTGGAATAAGCCAGAAGGCCGAGAAGACAGGTCCGAATTACAAGGTGAGGGAAATGAAATCTCATAAGGCTCGGTAATCTATAGAATGCAAGAGACTTATAGTCTACTATAATCAGCTATTGCGGGGCCTTGAGGCGCGGCCAAGTAGGTGGGGGGGTACGGGTCTCGTTAGGCACTCACGTGGACCTATTGCGGGGAGCTATCCCGGTTTGCCATCGGCTGATGGCGGATCAAGGCAAAGCAGGACAGCGATTCCTTTTCTCCTTTTTCTCTGCCCGTAATTTCGGTGGTTTCTGAACTTGATCCGTCATTATCGGTAACCACTACTTTTGGCGTGTAAGAGGCTGTCTTAAAAGTAATGAGATATGTCGTTTGGCCAGAAAAAGCCTCGCCGCAAGGCACATCCGAAATGGTCCCGCGGCCGCGGGACCCATGGGGCTATCCCTTTCGGATGGAACGCCGCGCCGGGGTCGTTTCTGGCCAAACCCTTCGGGCAGAGTTGCTTTGGATCGTGGCCGGCGTTGGGCACTTTGGACCAAGGCCTTTGGGCCTGGGCGCCTCGCGCCTGCCTTGCCCAGCACCCCAAATCAATCTCTGCGACATGCCTTGGGGCTTTTCAGGCAGCCTCTCAGGTGCTCTATTCCCAGCAGTTTGAGTGGTGGAGCCGATCAGGTTCGAACTGACGACCTCTTGAGTGCGATTCAAGCGCTCTTCCAACTGAGCTACGGCCCCGATTATCCGCTTTCGGATGCCCCGACGTTGGATGAAACGCGGGCTGAGTAAACCCAAAAATCGTGGGAATTCGGGACAACACCTCAACCGTAATACCCCAAGGAAAGGGCGTTCCGAGCCTTCCGGGGGTTTGGGGAGAAGCAATCCCAAGTGGCAATGCCGGGTCTGGATTCGAGTGGAAGGGTCCCTGTCACCGAATTGTCACCAACTGGCCTCCAAATTGCTGTTGTCACCTGTTCAATTCGAACGTAAAAAAGTACAAAGTCCGCCTCATCGCGGGCACGACAGGGAGTCCTGTCGTTAATCAGACCGAATTAGAAAACAAACCATGAAAAAAGTAACGACGAACGCAGCGGTTAAGAGAACGACCGGGAAGCCTGCGGTCAAAAAGACAGTAGCCAAGAAGGCAGCAGCCAGGAAAAGTCCTGTCCGGAAGGCGACAAGGAAGGCCAAGGCGGGAGTCCCGGCCAGTCCGGAAACCCGGATCAGCGCAAAAATTGACATCGGTTTCGGCAATATCCTGTATCTGCGCGGTGATGGTCCGGGCCTCAGTTGGGAGCAGGGAGTGCCCATGGATTGCGACAAGGACAGCATCTGGAATTGGACGACGGTGGCGACGGCCAAGGCCTTCACCTACAAGGTACTGGTCAACGATATCAGCTGGTCGGTCGGGGAGGACTATACCGCCCACGTCGGAAAGAACAACAAGGCTGATCCCGAGTTCTGAAAGGCTGGTCTTCGAAAGGCACAGGCACCTTTGAATCAACCGAACCCGGTTACCCTGATCCGGGTGGCCGGGGCTCTTGCTTAAGCGGCCGAATCGTTTGGGCGTGCTCCCGCCAACCTCTCCTGATCAGGATCCCCGGTCAGTGCCCTCATACGGTCTTGAAGGAACTCAACCCCAGCCTGACCGGGAGGTATCTCGTCATGGGGAATGAGCTCACATTGGAAAGTCACGGTCGAGAACGGCACGGGTAGAAAGAAGCGGTCCCAACTCCTCAATCGCCAGTAGCGGTGGAAGGTAACACCCGCCAGGAGAACGCGGCTCCGGACCCGACGAGCGGCAAGAACGGCACCCGGCTTCATCACGTAAGCCGGTCCCCTCGGTCCGTCGGGGATGATGGTCACATCATGTCCATCCCGATGACAGCGGACAATATCGTTGAACCCTTCACGGCCAAACCGGCTGCTGGAACCGCGCACCGTTCCGATGCCGACGCGTTCAAAGAAATAGGCCAGTTCACCACCATCCCGACTCGCACTGACCAGGGCAAAGACACGCCGCATCTTGCGCAGACGCCGGTGAGCAATCGGCGCCATGAACAGCGAACTGTGCCACATGATGATGACCAGGGGTTCGGCCTGATAGGAGGAGGCCTCCCGCGACCTGGTGTCCACGCGGAGCCGGATTGTCCGCGCCCAGCACCGGTAGAATACGCTCAGAAGCCACAGGAGGATGCGTTTTCCGCCCGTCACTCCATAGACCGTCGTGTCCGCCGCTGTTTCGGGATGCTCTACCATCTGGCTGGTACCGACTGTTGGAAATCCATCGATCCAGGCCAAGACTAAAGGGATCGAAGCTGTCCCCCGAACGATGAAGCCAGCCGCCGCATATTGGCTGCATCGGCCTTTTTCATCTCGAAACCGATAATGTGGATTCGCGGGCGACCCGGAAGATTCCGTTCCAATCTCCGGACCGTCGACAGGAACGTCTCGTAGGGAATTTCCGGATAGGATACACGACCAGAAGTGAGGGTTCTTCGATTGAGCACGCCATCAGTGATCAGAAAGATCACATCAGGCTGAAGCTCGAAAGCCGCCTCGAACGCTGCTTCATGCCCAAAGAAAGACTGCCCTCCCACAACCGGAGGATTTCCTCTCAGGTTTGAAGGAATCCACGATGACGCGGCCGCCCGGTTGGACGCCGTGGCCGGCGCGACATAGGGGGCAAAACTCCGCACACCCTGGCTGAACTGGACGATGCCAAACCGGGTTCCAGAATCAAGGCCATTGATCAGACGCTGCACTTCGGCCTGGATGCGCTCGATGGTGTATCCGCGATTACGGGCCTTGCGCATGACCGAGGCTGAGGTGTTGACGACGATCACGATCCGTTCGCCGTGATCCTCAACTCCAAAGAACGCCGCCGCTGAAACCGCCGACTTGATCCCGTCAAGAGCCCCGTTCAGACCGGCCTGGGCGAGCAGGGCATCGGTATTGGCGGTCAGGAACTCCGCGTTTTCCAGGGGATTGAACTCGCTGCTGGGAACATTCGGCATCGGCGGCAGTCCGTCGGGAAGCAGGGCCGAGGTGGCGAGCCTCGCAATCTGAAGCGGGCTGGTGGCCATCTGCTGGAACTCCGCCACCGCCACACGATGGTCGAGTTCCCGCTGGGGCAACCGAACCGTTTTCTTTCCTTCGAACGCCGGATCCTCCGGGTTTGACGGTCTCAGGATGACGATGAAAACGGTCAACAACAGGAGGCCCACCTGTGCCAGGATGGCATAAGCCAAGGTATCGGCCCGAATCCGTCGGCCGGCCGCTGCGTTCGAACCCGTCATCGCCCATCCACGATGAAGCAATGGTTCAACGATGGAAGAACGGAATTCCCCCTTGCCACCGCTCGGAGGGACCTGGAGATTGACGAGGTGCAAAACCGGTCGGACTACAAAAGCACCTGGGAAGCCCTTGCTCCCAATGAAAAGGACGCCCGAATGTACGTGGCCGGCCACACCGACACCAAGGAGTGGGATCGATCGGCCAGGGTGACCCAGTCAGTGCTTTCGGAGGTTGTCGGCCTCAAACCAACGGACGTCATCCTTGAGATCGGATGCGGCATGGGTCGTGTCGGAAAGGTCCTGGCCCCCGGGTGTGCCCGGTGGATCGGAACGGACATTTCATCCGGCATGCTCGACTGTGCCCGGCACCATCTGTCCGGCCTCGAAAACATCGAACTGGTCGAGCTGAAAGAGGTCGGACTGGAGCCGATCCCCGAGGCATCGGTCGACATGGTCTATTGCACGGTCGTGTTCATGCACCTCTTCGAGTGGGACCGCTATCGCTACGTGGAGGAAGCCATGCGGGTCCTGAAGTCGGGCGGTCGCTGCTACTTTGACAACGTGGACATCACCACCGACCACGGATGGGAGGTTTTTCAGGAAGGCGCCCGTTTCCCGCGAGCCGAACGTCCGCCTCATCTGAGCATGACATCGAGCGGAGATGAATTGGAGACCTATGGCAGGCGGGCGGGATTCGCGGACGTGACCATCCGTCGCTGGGGTGGCGCCTGGGTGGCCGTTACCGGCCGAAAGCCGGACAGCGATTAGTTCGCTCTCTGTCTTATTATTTCTTTTCTGCGCAGTTCGCGCTGACGAGCCCGTTCCTGCATTCCGATTTCGAGGAGGTCGCTGACCAGCATTCGGGCTTCGGTCTCCTGCTCCTTCACCGTGAGTGGACGCCCGTATTCCTGCTCCAGGGTTGGCAGCGGTCTGATCAGCCCCCCGGCGGTGAACTGTGCTTCGCGGAGTTTCAGCCGCGCCGTCACGCCGGCTGAAAGTATCGTAACTTCCTCATTTTCCGGATCATAGGTTATGACCCGTATCCCTTCGGCCTCCTCCCCAACCGGAATCCAGACGCCCTCATTGGTTCGAACGTCAAATACACTGATCAGGACCTCGCGACCAAAAGAGAGCACGCTGGCGAACTGGAGGTTTGCCAAGGTAGGTGCGGGAACGGAGGGCGCCGCCGGCTTACCGGAATCGGGTGGCAGGAATGGAGATTCATCATCCGATTCGGACCCCAATAGCAGAGAACACCCCGCCGAGAATATCACGGTCGCGAGTTTGAACCGAAGTTTTGTGAACACATTCATCCTTCCAGCAATTAACGACATTAAGATAGGTAGAACCAAGAAAAGTGCCAACAAAAAGCCCGGCAACCGCACAGGTCACAGACCAGCCGATGTTACGGTCCCAATGCCCCAAAGAGAATGCCAGGGAGCGAAAATCGCACCGATGCACGCGACACCTTCAAGTCACGTTCCGAGGTGTGCTGTCAGTCTCGAAAAATCCGACATTCGCCACTTGACTTTGACATGACCACCTTCTCTATAGACGCCTTTCCCATTTGGGGTGGTAGCTCAGTTGGTTAGAGCGCCTGCCTGTCACGCAGGAGGCCGCGGGTTCGAGTCCCGTCCATCCCGCCATCCTTCGCACGTTCCACGCGCTACGGATGGCACGCCCCTGGCAGACAACGGTGATAATCAGTAAGAACGTTGAAACCTCAAGGCGAAGGATGGCGCCCGCCGAAGCCTTGGCGTAGGAGGGCCACGTTCTACTCTTTCATTGATGTTCTACGTTTACTGCATCGAGAGCACCCAGGTTGCCGGTCACACCACCATCGGATTCACGCAAAATCCCAAACAACGGCTCCTTGACCACAACCGCGGGTGCAATCCTTCGACCGCTCCTCTCACCCCTTGGAAGCTGAAAGGCTACATCGCCTTCGACTCCAAACAAGGCGCTATGGACTTCGAAAGCTACTTGAAAACCGGATCGGGTCGTGCATTTCGCAAGAGACGCCTTTGGTAAGGGACCTTCGCACGTTCCACGCGCTTCCGGCTTCTCGTTGATACGCCGTGACATGCCGGATGGCACGCCCTTGGCAGACAACGGTGATAATCAGTCCTCAAACGACGCCCCAAAGCCTATCAACGCATGACTCAACCCCGCTCGCTTATGCGCGTGTCTCCATCCCGCAGAAACAAGGGCAAAAAACCTCCTGAACCCGCCTTAACTTAGTGCCATTCACGTTTGACCCATGTCATCTTTCTCTTTCTCAGAGTCGGAGACGGGGAGGCGGTTGGCGAGCGTTTGGATGAAAAACTCTTCTTTCGATCCGTAACGATTTTCTGGCGAACCCGGAAATACCAGATGATTCTCAATACCGAGTTCGTCCATTCTTTCCTTCAGCTTGATGCCGAAGTTCACATGGTGGACTTTCCAACCGCGAGCTTCCTTCGGGTCGTCAGGAACTGGTTCGTCCGGGTTCATTTGGTATTCCATATAGAGAGGCACATCATCCTCGGTTAGAAGCGAAATCGCAGAGATCTCTTCAATCGTTTTCTCAAAAGCTTCCTCGTCCTCCATATCGAAATACACCCAACGATCGCGGTGCGAAGCATCATAGTCGGGAATATGTTCCACCCACCACTCCAAATCCATGGTGGCCTGCCCCCCACTTGTCGCGAGACTGGTCAGGCGAGTGGAGTTTCTGGCAACTGGATCCTCGCTGTCGGGAACGGCCATTTCGTCGTGGAAGCCCAGATACATACATAGCTGGGCGCCCGCGGATCCGCCAAAGGCGCCAACGCGGTTTTCATCAAGGTTCCACTCCCGGGCTTTGCTGCGGATAAACTGGAGCGCACGCCGGCAGTCGTAGTGGGCTGCAGGCAGTTTTGCTATCGAAATGAAGCGGTATTCAACCGAGGCCACGGATATCCCCGCTTCGTTCAATCTCAGGATTGTGACCGGTGAAATCCTCTTGTAGCTGCCGCCCTTGAAACCGCCACCATGAATATAAATCACCAACGGAGTCGGATCATCTGAATCGGCGAGCCAAAGGTCGAAGACGTTCTGTTCGTAGGGTCCGTATGAAACCTCGGCATGGGTGGGTTCAGGGCGCTGTTGCGCCCGCCCGTCGTTCTGTTGAGAAGACGAAGGAGAGACGGCAAATAAAGATGTGATCAGGCCGACTGACAAGGAGTTCGAAATGACTTTTCTCATTGGTTTCAGGATCTGACTGAATTATGGCGTTAAGCGGCGGCGAAACAGGATTCTGATCTGATGGGATATTGAAGAGTCTCGTTGAAATGTCGCGAACAATGACTGAAAAAGGAGAGCGACCGAAACCTGGGGAAAATCCACACGATGGGGTAGCACCTAAGGAGTCCGGGACGCTCCCTTTCCAACTTCCGAGCTACGTAGGTGCTATGTAGGAACTACATAGTTGCTACATAGTTGCTACGTAGTTCCTACCGGAGGAATATCTTTTCAGTCATGGAAAGATGAAGGAAGAGTTGGGCAGAGCAACGGGATCACCACAGACTTTGAGAAAACCCTTACCTCAAAGGGTTAGGACCGACCCGAATGGACAGTGTCAGCACCGGATCGGCCGAGCAGCTCTGCATGGGTCACCCTTCGCGGGTATCCAAATGATTCGCGGGGGGGGCTGAGGCAAAATGTTTAAATTCTACGTTTGACCCCTTTCTCACCCTCAGTGGCCGAGCTCCGCCAGTTCTTTTTCGGCTTCGCGCATTCGCTTCAACAGTTCCGGGAGTTTATGCATGGCGATGATCTGGCGTTTCATCTCCATGGCCGGTTGAGCGGGATATCCAAAGACGGTGCCTTTCGGCGGGACGTCGCGCATTACACCGGACTTTGCTCCGACGGTTGCTTGCGGTCCGAGCTTGAGATGGCCGGCGACTCCGGATTGGGAGGCGATGACACAGTAATCTTCCAGAGTCGTGCTTCCGGCAAAGCCGCATTGGCCCATGATCAGGTTATGGCGGCCAATCGAGACGTTATGGGCAACGTGAACCTGGTTGTCGATTTTGGTTCCCTGCCCGATGACGGTGGGGCCGAGAGCGCCGCGATCGACGGCGGTGTTGGCTCCGATCTCCACGTCGTCATGGATGATCACATTTCCGATCTGCAACATCTTCAGGTGTTGCCCTTGATCGAAGACATACCCGTAACCGTCGGAGCCGATGACGGTGCCAGCGTGGATGGTGACGCGACTACCGATCCGGGTTTCTGGATAGACCACGACGTTCGGGTGAAGGGTGACGTCTTCGCCGAGCACGCAGTTCTTGCGGACGTGGTTGCCACCGAGGAGCGCTGAACGAGCCCCGATCCGGGTGTGGTCACCGACGACGCAGTGGGGACCGATATGAGCGGTGGTGTCTATCTGGGCGGTGGGCGCAATCACGGCCGTGGGGTGGATGCCTGCGGGGTGTTCGTCCGGGGGGTAAAAGAAGGGGAGCAACTTTGCGACGGCCACACGGGCGTTGGGGACCTTGATCACAGTTTTTGATTCGGAGGTCAGGTCGTCACTGACGAGTATGGCGCTGGCCTGGCTTTGCTCGGCGGCGGCGAAGTAGGAAGCTTTTTCCGCGAAGGTGATGTCTCCCTCGCGGGCATGGGCTGCCGGGGCGATTCCGGTGATTTTTTTTGAAGCGTCCCCGAGGACTTCCCCCTGAAGTTGTTCTGCGATTTGAAAAGCTGTGAAGACCATGGGCGTTCGTTGTGTTGCGATGACGATCGGAGGGGGAAATCAGGAGTCAACGTTCATGTATCATATCTACCCTACTTGGGTCCAACATCTTCCAGAGCCCCTTATCCCAAAGGATCAGGGCCGACCCGAATGGACAGTGTTAACACCGGATCAGCCGAGCGGCTCTGCATGGGTCTCCCTTCGCGGGTTTCCAACATGATTCGCGGGGGCTAAGGCAAAAATGTTTAAATTCTACGTTTGACCCCTTTTTCAGAGTCTTTTGCCTGCGTCGGCGATCATCTTGAGGTTCTCGCAGGGAGCATCAAGAGGGACTGCGCATTCAGGTCCGATGATGTCGATTCCGACCTTCAGCTTTTCCGCGATGTCCCGCTCTATCGATTCAGGCGTGCCGTTCAGCACAACGTCGATATTGCTCGTGCCGCCCATAAGCGCCAGATTATCTCCCGCCAGCCTTCTCGCCTCCGCTGCGGGGACCTTTGAGTCGAAATGAAAGCATTCCACTCCGGTCTCCCGAATGTATTTCAGACGGTCCGAGGTGTCGCCGCAGATGTGAAGAATCAAGGGGCACGGGATACGCTCATGAAGTTCCTGGTGGATCTCGGCGAGAAAATCCCTGTAAGCATTCGGGGAGCAAAGATCCCGCGTACAGTGGTCGCCGAGGGTCAGGGCGTCAGCGCCCTGTTCGATCTGGGCCTCGGCAAAAGCCACGGTGACTTCAAGGAGTTGCCGCATGACCTGTTTGACCCTGTCGGGGTTGAGGAGCGTGGAGATGAGAAATTCCTCAACGCCGAAAACGTGGTAACCGAGCGTCCAGGGGCCAAACACTTTGCCAACCACAGCGACTTCACTCCCGACTTCCTTCTTGAGCAATTGCAGCGCCTTGAGCGGCACGGCGCAGCCGGGTTCCTTCAGGAAATCCCGGGGGATACGAAAGGGGTCATCTATGGAGGAGCATACGGATTGACCGTCGGGCATTCGGCCGCTGTCTCCCCAGTCAACGCGGCATCCAAGTGCTGCGGATTCATGCCAGACGCTGAACAACGGCATGACATTGTCGAAACCAAACTCCGTATGGCTCGTTGCCGCGAGCCTGGCCATCTTCTCCGGATCAAGGTGCGCATCCGGAAAAGCGATACCGACCCTGTCCATCAAGTCAGTGGTTACGATGGACGTCGCACTGCCAACAGACGCTCGGGGAGTGATGCCTCGTCGAAGTCTGGTCAGGAAGATATCTTTTGGTTTCATCTCTGTCCTCTGGCGTCATCACCAGCCGCTGAAAGTTGTCCGAATTTCACACCGCGGAATCCGGCCACTGTCAGGAACACGGAGCATTCCATCTCCGCTGAGTGTGAGAGTGGCCCGACCCTCAGAACAGCCAGCATATGGAAAGAACAACCACCTTCAAGCCAGGATCGGCACATTGGCAATTGCTCGGCGCACGCCCTTCCGGCTTCTCGTTGATACGCCGGGACAGGCTGCTGGGTATTCCCCCACCCTTGCCGCTTGCGTCCGGTGTGATCCGACGCCTGCATGGTGGAGGCGCCGCAACCGGCAACCTTTGACTGATGATTGACCCGATACGCTTTCCGATTCGGATCCTCTCCGATCTTCACCTGGGCAACCAGGCGAGCATGGTTCGCACGGCCGAGGTTATCCTGCCCCTCTTTGAAGACACGGGCACGATTGTCCTCAACGGCGACACCTTTGATCACCGGCACCGGGAGCGAGGAAAGGCGCCGACTTACCCGATCGAGATGTTTGAGGCCTTGGCCGACCGAGCCGGCACCCATCTCGTCGTGATCTCGGGCAATCACGATCCTGATGCGTCGACCGTCCACCACCTCGATCTGATGGATGGACAGATTCTGGTCACCCATGGCGACGTGCTCTACCCGGAGATCGCCCCGTGGAGTCATTTTGCCGCCCAGTTTCGAGAGATGATCAGGAAAGAGCTCGACGAGCTCGAGAACCCGGGCGGACATTCGCTCGAACACCTGCTGGCAACCAACAAGAGTGTGGCCCGCCAGATCCTGACCCAGCCCCACTTCTACTTTCCAACCAATGAAGGGTTCTTTCGTCACCTGCTTCGATACCTCTGGCCACCGTCTCGGATTCCCAGGATTCTCGGCAGCTGGCGACAGCTTCCGATAAGCGCGGCGAAACTCGCCGGGGACCACCGACCCGACGCCCGATTTGTTATCGTCGGGCATACCCACTACCCGGGTGTCTGGACCCGACAGAGCCGTTGCATCATCAATACCGGTTCATTCCTTCCCTTGCTGGGCCGTCGACTGGTAGATATCCACGAGGACCACCTTGAGGTGAGGAAAATCCGGCGGGCCAGGCAAAGCTTCCATCCGGGACGGGTGGTGAGACGTTTCGCGGTGAGCAAGGGGGTCACGTCTTGACTGTTCAGCAAGGGGGTCACGTCTTGACTGTTAAAAAAAACCAAAGAGGTTTTTTTAACAGTCAAGACGTGACCCCTTATCCATGATCATGGACGGCGGACGTTTATTCTGCAGGAGCTGCCCCATCGTATTCATGGCTGGACCAACGTGCTTGAAGAACTTCTTGTAGGCCGCGCAGAGGTAGTTGAGCCCCGGCTCGCCATCCGGCGTTCGTATGAAGCGGTGCTTCGGGCATTCCCCGTGGCAGGCAAAACGGACTTCGCACTCACGACAGTATTTGGGGAGGGTATCGCTCTTGTCGTTGCCGAACTTTCGCTGGAAATCCGAATCGACCATCGAACCCAGACCGAGGTTCATGATATTACCCAGCTTGAATTTCGGATAGACGTAGTGGTCGCACGAATACAGATCGCCGTTGTGCTCCAGGGCCAGGCCAAGACCGCACTTTTCGGAAAAGACACAGAGACCGCCCCCCATCCCGGTCCAGTTGCCCAGCGTTACGTCAAAGATCTGGACGAAGGTTTTCCCGACGTCCTTTCGAACCCACTCGTCAAAGATCTTGACCAGGAATTCTCCGTAATCGTCCGCGCGAACACTCCATGAGGTCACGAGGATGTGCCGATTCTTCTTCTCAGGATCGGGCGGCGGCGCCAGGTCGAGACCGGTGTCGGAACCCGGCTCGACACTGCGTTCGACCAGAGGGATAAACTGGATAAACCCGCTGCCGATCTTCTTCAGGAAGCGGTAGACCTCGAGCGGGTGGCGGGAGTTCGCCCGATTGACCACGGTCAGCGTGTTGAACTCGACCTTGTGTTTCTTGAGAAGCCCGACTCCCTGCATGACCTTGTCGAAGGTCGGTTTTCCGCCCTTGTCGACCCGATATCGGTCATGGAGGCGAGCCGGTCCATCAATGCTGATTCCAACCAGGAATCCGCTTTCATGTAGAAACTCGCCCCACTCATCGTTCAGCAGGGTGCCGTTGGTCTGAAAGGCATTAGAAATCTGGCGCCCCTCTCCATACTTCTTCTGCAACTCGACCACCTTGCGGAAAAACTTCACCCCAAGGAGGGTTGGTTCCCCACCCTGCCAGGCGAAATTGACCTCGTTGACCGGTTGAGCCTCGATATAGGTCCGGACGTAGTTTTCGAGGACCTCGTCCGACATCCGAAAGTTCGATTTCTCCGGGTAGAGAACCTCCTTCTCCAAGTAAAAACAATACTCGCAATCCAGGTTGCAAAGAGGACCAATCGGCTTGGTCATAATATGAAACGGCCGACTGGCTCTGGCGGTGGGTGACGACATGGGAATGGAAATTACGGCGGGATTTCGGTTCTTGGCAAGACGACGGGAGGGGGTCATGTCTTGACTGTTAAAAAACCCAAAAGGCTTTTTTAACAGTCAAGACATGACCCCTTACGTGACTCCGTTGTGAAGACCGACCAATTCGACTACGACCTGCCCGAGGCACTGATCGCCCAGCATCCGACGAGACAACGGGACGAGTCCCGCCTCCTCGTGGTCGATCGCAGCACTCGCGCGATCGACCACCGATCATTCGGCGACCTTCCGTCCCTCCTGCAGTCCAAAGACCTTCTGGTCCGAAACACGGCTCGAGTCCTGCCCGCGCGCATCCATGCCCGGAAGTCCACCGGAGGAAAGGTCGAATGCCTTCTCCTCTATCCAACCGCCGACACCGACACATGGTCGGCCCTGCTCAGACCGGGACGGAGGCTTCAACCCGGAACCCGATTCGGAATCGCCGATCAATTCCTGGCCGAAGTGATTAGGAAAAACCCGTCGGGTGAATGCCTGGTCCGATTCATCGAGAACCGCCACGCAAGCATACCCGACCTGGCCGAGGCGATCGGCGAGATACCGCTCCCTCCCTACGTCGATCGCCTCGAGGGAGCGGCCGCGGATCGTCTGGAGGATCGCGATCGCTACCAGACGATCTACGCACGGGCCGACCGCACCGTCGCCGCAGCCGCACCGACAGCGGGCTTGCATTTCACGTCGAAGATCGATCGGGACCTTCGGGCGCGTGATATCGGGACCGCGGAAATCATTCTTCACGTGGGTCTTGGAACCTTCCGACCGATCGAGACCGATGAGATCGAAGCACATACCATGCATGCCGAAACCTACGAGATCCCAGCCGAAACCCGGTCCATACTCGCGGATGCCGCGAATCAGCGGATAATCGCGGTCGGTACAACATCGCTTCGGGCTCTGGAAGCATTTCATCGATCCGTCGATCATCTGAAAGGACCGGACCATACCGCCCGAACGGAACTTTTCATCACCCCGCCGGCGTCATTCAACCTGGTCGACTGTCTTCTGACGAATTTCCATCTCCCGCGATCAACTCTTCTCTGCCTGCTGGCGGCATTCCTGGCTCCGGGATCCGACGACGGCATTGGCTGGTTCAAGGAAATCTACACTGAAGCGATGCGGGAGGGATACCGGTTCCTCAGCTACGGCGATGCCATGCTGGTGACTTAAGGGGTCATAACCGGGAATAAATGTCCCTTTCCGTTTCTCATTACCACCGATGTCGCCTCCCAGTTTCCAGAGTCTGGTAGATACCTACTATGAGTCTCTCTTCCGTTTCGGGCAAAGCCTGGCCGGAAACGCGAGTGATGCTGCCGACCTGACCCAGCAGACTTTCTTCATCTGGGCGAAGAAGGGCCATGCGCTTCGCGATGTGGCCAAGGCGAAATCTTGGCTGTTCACGACTCTTTACCGGGAATTCCTGAAGCAGAATCGCCGTTCGCAGCGGATTGACTATCGCGAAAATGACGAAATTGAGCGGACCGCTCCACCTACCGAGCCCACCTGGCTCGAAACGATTGATGCCACACTCGTGGTCGAAACACTTTCGAACCTCAACGAGACTTTTCGTGTGCCCCTGACGCTCTTCTACCTCGAAGACAGTTCCTATAAGGAAATCGCCGAAATTCTGAAAATACCCCTTGGCACGGTCATGTCCCGGCTTTCACGGGGCAAGCAGCAGCTACGGCACCTCCTGCGTGATGCGATCGAAACCCGACGCAACAACATCATCCCTTTACCACGTGTAGAAAGGCAGTCCCATGGATAAGAAAGAAGCAAAATTCGTTCTGAGTGCGTATCGCCCGAACGGAAAAGATGCGGGCGACAGCCAGATCTCGGCCGCCCTCGAGTTGGTGAATTGCGATCCGGATCTGAAGAAATGGTTCGAATCCGAGGTGAAGCAGGACCAGATGATCACGGACAAACTGAAGGAATTGCGACCACCGAGCGGTCTTCGCACGCAGATTCTGGCCGGCATGAAAGTGGTGGAATCCCCCCCTTGGTGGCGCCGATCATCGATTATGGCCTTGGCCGCATCGCTGATTGTCGTCTTCGGTCTGATCTTTTCCTGGAACCGCCCTTCTTACGACTCCGAATTTGCCGAGTTCCGGGCCAGCGCGGTCAGTTACGCCGCCGGGTTCATCAGCCTGGATTACTTCGCCGACGACCTGTCGACCCTGGCGGGATGGTTGAAAGAAAAAGATGCGCCTGCGGTTACTGATCTCGCCGGCAAGCTCGAATCCATGCCGGGAATCGGATGCCGGACCATGAGCTGGCACGGCAAGACGATCTCCCTGATCTGCCTGCAGGGTGATACGGTTTATCATGTATTCATGGTCGATCGTGATGAAGTTTCGGATCTGCCCGAATCCGACGAACCCCAGTTCTGGGAGATGAAGCGCCGTACCGTGGTCTCGTGGAAGGATTCCGAGCGCGTCTACATCATGGTGACCAAGGCCTCGGCGGACGAAGTTCGCACCTTTCTCTGAGATAAGGGGTCATGTCTTGCGTTGAACAAAGGGGTCATGTCTTGACTGTTAAAAAACTTTTGGTTTTTTAACAGTCAAGACATGACCCCTTACATGACCCTCTCGGTTGACATAGGTAAATCGCCGGGATTACCGTGCCTTTCATGCGAAACAGGCTGTATGCCCTGGAGTTTGAAAAACCGCTCCGGGACCTCGACCGACAACTCGAACAACTTCACCAGTTGTCGATCGAAAACAACGTCGATGTCACCAGTGAGGTCTCTGCCATTGAACGAAAAATCGAGGCCACCAAGCGTGCCATCTACACCAACCTGACTCCCTGGCAGCGGGTCCAGATCGCCCGTCACCCGAAGCGCCCGTTCACACTCGATTTTGTCGAACAGCTCTTCACGGATTTCCAGGAATTCCATGGCGACCGGATGTACCGCGATGATCCTTCAATGGTCGGTGGCCCGGCCAAGTTCGAAGGGCGTCCGGTCATGCTCATCGGTCAGCAGAAAGGGCGCGACACAAAAGAAAACCTGATGAGGAATTTCGGGATGCCTCATCCGGAAGGTTACCGTAAGGCCATGCGCCTGATGAACATGGCGGAGAAATTCGAACTTCCGATCGTCAGCTTTGTCGACACGCCGGGCGCATATCCCGGGGTTGGATCGGAGGAGAGGCATGTCGCCGAGGCGATCGCGGTCAACCAGCGCGATATGAGCCGACTCAAGGTGCCCATCATCACCGTGGTCATCGGCGAGGGAGGATCGGGAGGCGCACTCGGGATCGCGGTTGCCGATCGGGTTCTCCTCTTTGAAAACGCCTATTACTCCGTGATCTCGCCTGAAAGCTGCTCGGCCATCCTTTGGAAGGACAAGGCGTTCGCACCCAAGGCAGCCGCCGCTCTATGCCTCGGAGATTCTGAGATGCTCAAGAAGAACGGCGTCATTGACGAGATCGTATTGGAACCCTTCGGAGGTAATCACAACGACCCCGATGAGGCGGCCCGGAACCTGGCCAAGGCCCTCAGGAAACACCTCAAGGCGCTGAGCAATCTGAAAACGGGAACCCTGATCAAGCGTCGCTACGATCGGTTCCGCAATCTCGGCGTTTTTGAAGAAGGGGTCATGTCTTGACTGTCAACAAAACCTTTTTGGTTTTGTTGACAGTCAAGACATGACCCCTTTCACGATCAACCGGATGTCCTGAGCGAGGCCGGATGAGTCGATCTCAATCAGCACGGCGGACAATCTGACATCGTCCTTCGCCACTGAGAACCGGCGCGGTAATCCGTCCAGAAACCCCGACACCACCGGTGCCACGTCCCGTCCGATAACCGAATCATACGGACCGGTCATACCCACGTCTGTGATGTAGGCGGTACCTTTCGGCAGAATGGCGGCATCGGCCGTCGGTACATGGGTATGGGTGCCGAGAACCGCTGCCACCCTCCCCTCCAGGTAGCGACCAAAGGCCACCTTCTCCGAAGTCGCTTCGGCATGAATCTCGGCCAGGATAGCGTCGACCTGGCCATCGAGTGATTGAATCACCCGATCGGCGGCCCGAAATGGGCAATCACGCGGTTTCATGAAATTGCGACCAAGCACGGTGAATACAGCCACCCGTTGCCCCTTTGTCTCGATCACGAGGTGGTCACGACCCGGGCAGACCGGGTCGAGATTGGCCGGGCGGCACACCCGCTCCAACCGATCGATTTCCTTTTCGAATCCGCGCTGATCCCAAACATGGTCTCCCAGGGTGATGCCGTCCACCCCGGCCGCCTGGATCTCCTGAACCAGCGATGTGGTGATCCCCGCTCCGGCAGCGGCATTCTCCGCATTCGCGATCACCAGATCAATTTCGAGCTCCTCCCGCAAGGCGCCCAGACACTCCTTTAACCAGGTCCGACCCGGTCGACCCACGATATCTCCAACAAACAAGACCTTAAGCACCCGGTCAGTTATGACCTCGGTCATCCGGTCAGCAACGATGAAAATGACCCGGAATCTGAGCTTGCTTCGCCTCATGCCACCCGCATCCTGCGAAATTCTGAACCACTGAACCTATGAAGACCCAAAACGCAGTCGTGTCATTCCCAAAACCGGAGTTAGGTCCCGAGATGAAGGGATCTGAGGTCGTCGTAGAATGCCTGGTACGCGAAGGAGTCGATACGGTATTTGCCTACCCGGGCGGTGCTTCGATGGAACTCCACCAGGCCCTGGCAAAATCGGACAAGATCAGGACCGTTCTGCCGCGGCACGAGCAGGGAGGCGCATTTGCCGCAGAAGGCTACGCCCGAGCGACCGGCAAGGTCGGTGTCTGCATGGCCACGAGTGGACCGGGAGCCACCAACCTGGTTACGGCAATTGCGGATGCGTTCATGGACAGCACTCCGATGGTGGCCATCACCGGACAGGTCTTTCAGAAATTCATCGGCAAGTCAGCTTTTCAGGAGACGGACTTTTTCGGCATGACGCTGCCGATCGTCAAACACAGTTACCTGATCCTGGACGTCAACGACATCCCCCACGTCCTCAAGGAAGCCTTCGCCATTGCCGGCACAGGACGTCCCGGACCTGTGGTCGTCGACATCCCCAAGGATGTGCAGCAGGCCATGGTTCAACCGATTTTTCCGCCCACGATCGAGTTGAGAGCCAGCAAGCAGCCGGAGCACGCGACGGACGATGAGCTCAAGCGTCTTCTCGATCTGGTGACCAAATCCCGCAAACCGGTCCTCTACGCGGGCGGCGGCATCGTTTCAGCCGAGGCGAGCGATGACCTTCGCGCCTTTGCCGAACGCACGCAGATCCCGGTCGCCACCACCTTGATGGGGGTTGGGGCCTTCCCGGAAGATCATGAGCTTTCGATGAAGTGGTTCGGCATGCACGGCTCGGCCTACGGGAACTGGGCTGTTCACCAATCGGACCTGCTGCTGACCTTCGGAGCGCGTTTCGACGACCGGGTTACCGGTAACCCGACCACATTCGCGCCTGAAGCGACCATCGTCCACATCGATGTGGACGCATGCGAGCACAACAAGAACAAGGTCGTCGATCTCCCCATCGTTTCGGATATCAAGCATGCTCTCGGTCGGTTGAACGAGTTGATGGATGTCAACCGGTTCAAAGCACCGGACACCACCGCGTGGCTCGCTCAGATTGCCGAATGGAAGCGTGACCATCCGTTCCGATATGGCGAGAGCAAGCACATCCTGCCTCAAGAGGCCATCCACACCCTTTACGAACTGACGAAAGGCGAAGCCATCATCACCACCGGGGTGGGTCAGCACCAGATGTGGTCCGCCCAGTTCTACAATTTCACCAAACCGCGAAGCTTGATCAGTTCACTCGGCCTCGGGTCCATGGGATTCGGCTATCCAGCCGCCCTCGGAGCCAAGGTTGCCTTCCCCGATCGCCAGGTCGTGGACGTCGACGGCGACGGGTCATTCCTGATGAACGTTCAGGAGTTGGCCACGGCGAGTATCGAAAAGATCGGGGCGAAAGCCATGGTGCTGAACAACCAGCACCTGGGAATGGTCGCTCAATGGGAAGATCGCTTCTACAACAGTGTCCGCGGACACACGATCCTCGGTGATGCGTCGAATATCGGGACCCCGGAGAACCTCGAGGGACTCTATCCCGACTTCGTAAAGATCGCCCAAGGATTCGGTGTCGAGGCGCGCCGGGTCCATCTCAAATCAGAATTGAGGGACGCCATTGAAGAAATGCTGGCCTGCGAAGGTCCCTTCCTGCTCGACGTCGTCGTGCCTTACACCGAGCACGTGATCCCGATGATCCCCGCCGACAAGTCGGTCGACGAGATGATCATTGAGTAGTGCAAGGGGGGGTCATGTCTTGACTATCAACAAGACTTTTTTGGTTTTGTTGATAGTCAAGACATGACCCCTTCTGTCAGGAGACCGAGACCGTATTGATGGTCCGGATGATCCGGGAAGCGATCTGGTAAGGGTCGCCCTGCGAATTCGGACGACGGTCTTCGAGGTAACCCTTATAGCCGTCGTTGATGAAGCTGTGGGGAACGCGGACCGAAGCGCCGCGATCGGCCAGGCCGTAGTTGAACTTGTCGATTGACTGGGTCTCGTGCAGGCCGGTCAGGCGGAGATGATTATCCGGACCGTAGACCGCGATATGCTCGTCCCGGTACTTGTTGAACGCTTCCATCAACTTTTCGAAGTACTCCTTGCCGCCAACGTCGCGCATGTGCCTGGTCGAAAAGTTGCAGTGCATTCCGGATCCGTTCCAGTCGCCCTTGAGCGGTTTACAGTGCCACTCAACATCCACCCCGTATTTCTCGCAAAGGCGGAGCAGGAGATACCGGGCCGCCCACATCTGGTCAGCCGCCGTGCTTGAACCCTTGCCGAAGATCTGGAATTCCCACTGACCCTTGGCCACCTCGGCATTGATCCCTTCGTGGTTGATTCCGGCATCGATACAGAGATCGAGGTGTTCATCCACAATCGTGCGGGCAAGGTCTCCGATATTCTTGAAACCGACGCCCGTATAGTATTCGCCCTGCGGCTCAGGATAACCCGTTTCAGGAAACCCCAGAGGACGCCCATCCTGGTAGAGAAAGTATTCCTGTTCGAACCCGAACCAGGTATCCGGATCGTCTTCGATCGTGGCACGGGCATTGGACGGATGTGGTGTTCCATCCGGGTTCATGACCTCACTCATGACGATGAAGGCATTGCGTTTGGTGCTGTCCGGATACAGCGCGACCGGTTTCAGGCCACAGTCAGAGTTCTTACCCTCCGCCTGCTGGGTCGAACTGCCGTCAAATCCCCACATCGGGCAATCTTCCAGGGTGAACGAATCAGGATCGCCATCGACGACCTTGGTCTTGCCTCGCAAGCCGGCCACGGGTGTGTAGCCATCAAGCCATAGGTATTCCAGTTTCAGTTTGGCCATAAGTGTCAGGTGTTTTATATGGGTTGCATCTTGAGAATGGAACGATACCGGAAACACACGGCACCGTGCCCAGCCCATGCATGAAGCAGGCAGGTGTTCCAGTCAGCACATAACATGCCACGAATAAAGAGAAATCGTTATTGAACACCCTGGAATACTCGAGGCGACCATATGGCTGCCAGCGGTGAGCCTGGCGAATCCATCGATGGAGCCTTGCAGATCGTGACTCTCTGCCCGACGATGACAGTCTCCCATTTTTCGAGGGGTTCTTTTTGGCAAAACTGCTTGCCTCAGGGTAACCCTAGTGTCCTGTCTCCACCAAGGCCGGCAGAGATGTGTTCAAAATTGATCAGTTCAACACCCCGCACACCAATCGGACCCATCTCGGGAGCCCTTTTTCATGCATGAGGTGAAGGATACCGGCCGCGCCATCGTGCGGATCGGTTACGACGGGCGGGTGCACAAGACCTTCCGCGGCCCCAAGGCTCGCGAACGCTTCGATACCGAAGTCACGGTGTTGCGCTACCTTGAGGAAGTCGGTTGCGGTTTTGTGCCGCGACTCCTCGACTCGGAACCTGAGACCATGACCATCGTCACCACGAACTGCGGATCCAGGGTCGAACGCCTGAACGAAGAGCGAATGAAGGAGCTTTACGACGAACTGGAATCCTACGGGGTGCGCCATGAGGACGCTTTTCTTCGAAACGTCACTTACCGACAACAGGATGGTAGGTTCTGCCTGATTGATTTCGAATTCGCGACGATCCTGAACGAAGAATCGTCATCACCACCCGCCTAATGCAGGCCGCCGCACCTATTGTAACTTATGGGAAGGACACTTGTGAGACAGATGGAGTCAAAAATTGGAAGGATATGGGAGCAATGAACAGACATGGTCTGTTTGGCGGACACCACTCGCATGTCGAGTGACACCGGGCAGGAACTGCCGGGATGCGTGACCCTGCGCTGGTCCGGTAAAACGGATCCCGGTCGCGTCCGGCCCAACAACGAGGATTCGTTTCTGGCTTTGACCTTCGACGGGAAGGAGATGCAATTCCTCGGACGCACCGGGCAGACCACGGTCGAACGAAACGACTGCATCTTTGCGGTCAGTGACGGAATGGGCGGCGCCAAATCGGGCGAATTTGCCAGCCGGATCACCGTCGAAGGGATCACCCGACTGCTCCCCAAGGGATTCCGTCTGAGCGCGGCCGGGCTCTCGAGTGGTTTCTCGGATCTGCTTGAAGAGCTATTCGGTGATATTCACCGCGACCTGATCCATCTTGGTTCGAGTTACGAAGAATGCCAGGGCATGGGCGCCACGCTGAGCCTGTGCTGGTTCACCCCGGAATGGATGTATTTCGGACATATCGGTGACAGCCGCATCTACTATCTGCCCAAGAGCGGTCCGATGACGCAGGTATCGAAGGACGACACCCATATAGGCTGGCTGTTCCGAAAAGGTGAGATGACAGAACGCGAGGCACGCACCCATCCACGACGCAACGCCCTGGAACAGGCGCTCGGCGCCAGCAGCCAGTTTATCGACCCGCAGATCGGAGCGGTCGGCCTTCAAGACGGCGACCGCTTCCTCATCTGTTCCGACGGCCTGATCGACGGCCTTTGGGATCGCCATATCGAAGAGCATCTCACCCACGGAGATAACGGATTGCTCGATAATGGCATCTCCGATCTCCTGGTCGAAACAGCGGTCGAAAATTCGGGAAAAGACAATACCACCGCTCTCGTGATCGAGGTTCTGCAGAGAAGTGAAGGAGGGGGGGGAAGAAGTTAGAAGTTAGAAGTTAGAAGTTAGAAGACAGCAGAAGTGAACTGAACGAAGAAATAGACCACCCCCGAGGGGAGTAATGGGGTCGCATTATCGATCGAACTTCTGCCTTCTTACTTCAAACTTCTCACTTCAAACTCTCCCTTCACCGCAATTCGCTCTCGTCGATTTTCCGAACGCCGATGAATTTTCCGCGGAAGAGCTCGTCGAGCAGCTCGCGATTCGAAGCCGGTACTTTTGAGAGCATGGATTCGAGCGACGGCGCATCCGCCTCCGAACCGGAACATTCCCTGGCGCTGTCCCGATTCACCTCGATCGGAGTGGAATTCGGAACTTCGTCCGGAGTCGATGAGTCCGTGGGATCGACGTGACGAAACGGGGATGTTTCGGGAGCTGGTCCGGACACCTCTTTGTCCGTGGCGACCTCTCCGGCCGGAATAGGTTTCAGGCGGTCAGTCGGGACTTTTTTTTTTCGTTTTTGCCTCCGGTGGATTCCCCGGCGGCCGACGCGAGACCAGAAATTTCGCGGATCAGCGTATCGATGGCCCGAGCCCGGCTGTTCTCAATGGCTCGAATCAGCGTCACTTCGAAGTTCACTTTTTCAGACAGGCCGAACTTGACGTTATCTTCCCCTTTAATGAGGCCATCGAGCAATCGGGCCAATGATTCGGTGGACGTCGGTGTTCCCAGGAGATCCGATTGCCCTTTGCGCCGAATTGAATCGAGCAGCGTGTTGCGAACCACCGCCTGCAGGTCGATGAGCACCCGGGGCAGGTCGCGACCTTCAGAATCGAAGCGATCAATCAGGGCCACAACCGCACTGTAGTCCCCCCGCCCAAGTGCGCCCGCGAGCGCCTCGATATCCTCACTCGAAACCAGGCCATAGACATCGAGAACATCCTGCTCGGTGATCGAATCTGCACAGAAAGCAATCATCTGATCCAGAATAGACTGCGAATCGCGCATGCCACCGTCGGCCAACCGGGCGATCGCCGCCAGGGCCACGTCCTGCGCCTCTATTCCTTCCTCCCCGCAGATCAATTTGAGACGCTTGATGATCAACTCGTCCGAGATCGGCTTCAGATCGAAGCGCTGGCATCGCGAGAGGATGGTGGAAAGAATCTTCCGGGGTTCGGTAGTTGCGAAGATGAACTTCACGTGCTCCGGCGGTTCCTCAAGAGTCTTCAGAAGGGCGTTGAAGGCATTCACCGTGACCATGTGCACCTCATCAATGATATAGACCTTGAAACGACCTTGGGAAGGTGCGTATCGAACATCATCTCGCAACTCGCGGATCTGATCGACGCCATTATTGGAGGCGCCGTCGATCTCGATGACGTCCATCGAATTACCTTCGGTAATCGCCATGCAGGAGGCACAGGCACCACAGGGATCCGGGGTCGGGCCTCGCTCGCAGTTGAGAGCCTTGGCGAAAAGGCGGGCCATCGTTGTCTTGCCCGTTCCCCGGGGACCAACCAGGAGGTAAGCATGGGCAATCCGATCGCGGGTTATGGCATTCTGCAGCGTGCGAATGACATGATCCTGACCCACGACATCGTCGAAACGCTGGGGGCGCCATTTGCGGGCGAGAACCTTATATCCGGTAGACATGAAAAAAGAAGTGGCCAGACTACCTACGGCACATGTGAAACGTAGTTGCCGTTGCTACCTTCCGGTCCTGGCGGAGTTCACTCGCCCGACATTGCATAGGGCCTGGCCAAGGGAAAACGTAGGGCCGCATCCGCACCTTTCAACCCTAAATGAAGGGGTCACGTCTTGACTGTCAACAAAACCCAAAGTGGGTTTTGTTGACAGTCAAGACGTGACCCCTTCAAGCATCTCCACGATCCGCTCGATGATCTTTTCGACCGGCCAGAGGCGACCGATCCCTTCGTAACCGCAAGCCAGCATCCCTTCCTCCGGGCCGATAAAGGTGTTTCCCCTCTCCGCCAGGGTTCGAATATTTGCCTGGGTTGCCGGATGGGTATACATCTTGCCATTCATGGCCGGGGCAATGAGGACCGGAGACTGGCAGGCCAGAAAGAGCGAACAGAGAAAGTCCGGGGCCAGTCCGTGGGCGAAACGTGCGATGACGTCGGCCGTTGCCGGTGCCACCACCAACAGGTCCGCACGATCCGCCAGGTCGATATGGCCCGGCTGCCACCCCTCACCCTCGTCCCAAAGGTTGACCGCCACCGGGTTACGGCTGAGAGCCTGCAGGGTCAACGGGGTGATGAATTTCGATCCACCCTCGGTCAACACAACGTGGATCGTCGCACCCAGTTTTTGCAGGCGGCTGACCAGGTCGGCCCCCTTGTAGGCTGCGATGGACCCGGTGATCCCGACAATGATCGTTTTACCGGCTAACGACTCTTCCATGGAAAGGGAATTAAGGGGTCAAGTCTTGACTGTCAACTAAGGACAAGGGGGTCAGGTCTTGACTTTCAACATAACCAAAAAGGTTATGTTGAAAGTCAAGCCTGACCTCTTAAGGCGGACCGTGTCTTGGGCCGTCGTCCTCCATTCGACCCGGGCCTCTCCGCTGCTTGAGCATATTCTCGGCCCGGTGACGGCGTTCTTTCTGGTGTGCCTCGAAGATCTCGGTCTGCTCGGGCGTAAGCTCGGCGATGACCCTCTTCTCCATATCGTTGTAGATGCGGGCAAATTCGGCCATACTTTCATGGCGCACCGAACGGACGTTTTCCGAAACCTCTTCGACGATCGGTTTGATACGGGCAATCTGATCCTCAGTCAGCTCAAGTACGCCGGTCATTCGGTTCAACTGCCGCTCGCTCAGGTTCCCAAAGCCCGGAGGACGGCCGCGACTCGTGAACGAAGATACGACAAACCCGCCTGCGATTGCCCCTGCCAGGAATATCGCAATCAGGATGATGGTGACCTTGGCTTTCTGTTCTTTACTCATGGCAGGAACAGGTCCGCTGCAGCCTGGTCGACCACATCAATATCGTCGTAGGCCGAAACCTGCGGGCTCGAGAGATGAATGGCCATGGTGGCAATGACCACCAGGGAGGCCAGACCGAGGGCACGCAGAGAGAAGGTCTCCCAGAGGGGTTCGCTTTTCTCGCGTTCAAAGGCCATGGCCACGACTCGTGCCGCAAAGCCAAACGGAGGTTCAGCGTCCGGTTCGGCCGGCGCACGACGCGCCCAGGCGACCAGGCGGTCCCAGGATCTGTTCTTGTTATTCATGGCTCTCCTTCTGTTCTAATTCCTGAAAAGATTTCTGCAATTTCTTCCGGGCTCTGAATGCCCGGACCTTGATCATGGTGATGCTCCAGCCTGTCATTGAAGCGATCTCTGCGAGAGAGTGTTTCTCCAGATCCAGCAGCGTGAGGATGGTTCGATCCTTCGGGTTGAGCGTGGCGAGCATCTTGTCCACCAATTCTCGCGCCGAAAGAGCGTCCACCGGATCGGTATCTTCCCCCGGATGCGAAACGTTTTCCAGCATCTGAGCTTCATCTTCCGTGAAGTCCGCCATCCGGTACTCCGGTCTCCGTTTCTGGGATCGCAGCTGGTCGATACAGGTGGTCACCGCAATTCGCGAAACCCAATGGGGAAAGGGAACCGTCCCCTGGTATTGATGCATTCGAGAAAACATTTTTATGAAGATATCCTGGGCCAGATCCTCCTCGGCGGAACGCCGGGGAAGATGTGAACGCACGATCTTGATCACCAGCGGGTAAAGGTGATTGACCAGGTCGCGGCAGGCCGCTTGGTCGCTCTTGCGCACGCGGGCAAGGCAACCTGGCAAATCGAATTCTTCATCCGGCATGGTTGATTGGGATCATGATATTCCGTTCAGGATAAAAGACGTCGCCAGTCAGAACAGGTTACACCGGGAGGCGGCGGAAATCCTGTATGGTCCCTAAGGATTCCGCAAGTCCGGTCGAAGGCCGCTTGACAGGGAGGTTTGCCCCTCCTAATCACGATACCCGAATGACCAGAACGATCCAGGCCGGCCTGCCAAGCCTCCCAGCGAATCGACTTCCGCTAGCGTAGCGGGGATCGGCGCGGCCTGCTGTTTTATCAGAGCAATCGTTTCAGGCTCACCGGCACCGCTCCGACGGTCCCCGAGATCGCACTATCTGTCGACGTAACCTCGTCCACGATCATGCAAAAAGAGCCCATTGTAAAATACCAACCGATCAGGAATATCGATCTCCCCGACCGCCATTGGCCGTCAAAGTTGATCGATCGCTCGCCCTTCTGGTGCAGTGTCGACCTTCGGGACGGCAACCAGGCCCTGGCCATACCCATGGGTATCGAGGAGAAACTCGAACTGTTTCGGGCCTTGGTGCAGATCGGATTCAAGGAGATCGAGGTCGGATTTCCGTCCGCTTCGGCCGTTGAATTTGCGTTCATTCGGCGCCTGATCGAAGAAGGCCTGATCCCTGAGGATGTCACGATCCAGGTATTGACCCAAAGCCGCGAAGGGCTGATCCGGAGAACCTTCGAATCCATCAAAGGCGCCCGTCGGGCAATCGTTCATCTCTACAACTCGATCTCGCCCGCCCAGCGACGACTGGTCTTCGGCCTCGATCGTGACGGGATCAGGAAGATCGCGACCGACGGTACGCGTCTGATCAAAAGTCTGGTTCCCACGGTGTCTGAAACTGAGGTCGTCTTCGAGTACTCTCCGGAGAGTTTCAGCAGCACCGAAATCGACTATTCTCTCGAGGTCTGCGAGGCAGTGACCGAGATCTGGGATCCGACGCCCGAAAACCGGATCATCCTGAATCTGCCCGCCACGGTTGAGGTGGCCACGCCCAACGTCCATGCCGACCAGATCGAGTGGTTCTGTCGGAACATGAAGCATCGGGATCGGGCCATCATCAGTTTGCACACCCATAACGACCGCGGAACCGGCATCGCCGCGACCGAGTTGGGACTTCTGGCGGGAGCCGACAGAGTCGAGGGGACCCTCTTTGGGAATGGAGAACGAACCGGCAACGTGGATATCGTAACCATCGCGTTGAACATGTACTCCCAAGGCGTGAATCCGGGCCTCGACTTCACCGACATCAACCGCATTCGGGAGTTGTATGAGCGCTGCACGCGAATGGAGGTGCCGCCCCGGCATCCCTACGGCGGAGAGTTGGTTTTCACCGCGTTCTCGGGTTCACATCAGGATGCGATCAACAAGGGTCTCGCTCACCAGACCGGCGATTCGGGAGAACTCTGGGAAGTCCCCTACCTGCCGATTGACCCGAAGGACATCGGTCGCAACTACCGGGCAATCATCCGCATCAACAGTCAGTCCGGCAAAGGTGGGATCGCCTACATCATGGACAAGACATTCGGATTCCAGATGCCCAAACCGATGCACAAGGAATTCGGCCAGTACATCGCCAGGATCGCCGACCAAAAGGGCCTGGAGATCACACCGGACGAAGTCTATTCGGCGTTTATGGCCGAGTACATTGAACGCGACGCACCTTTCAGCCTGCACACCTTTCGCACTCAGACCTCAGAGGACCGACAGGTTGACTGCTGGGCGAAGGTCGTTCTGCGGGATACCACGATCGAACTCCACGGCAGTGGAAACGGACCGATCGATGCTTTTGTTCACGCTCTGCTCGAACAGGGCGTCCGACAGTTCGATCTGGTTTCATACAATGAACATTCGCTGGGAACGGGGGCAGATTCCAAGGCCGTTGCCTATATCGAGATCCGGGCAGGCAATGGTCAGACCTGCTTTGGTGCCGGGATGGACACCAATATCGACATTGCCTCGATCAACGCCGTCCTCAGCGCCCTGAATCGGGCCTCTGCAAACGGAATTCCGGTATTTGAGTAAGGGGTCACGTCTTGATCAAGGGGGTCATGTCTTGACTATCAACAAAACCCAAAGCCAAGGGGGTCATGTCTTGACTGTCAACAAAACCCACTTTGGGTTTTGTTGACAGTCAAGACATGACCCCTTAACGCCCGAAGCGGTAACAGAGGGTGAGTCCGATGGCCTGGAAAAGGATATTCGGGATCCAGAGCATCAGGTCCGGGTGCAGATGGGGGAACTTGTCGAGGAGACTGACCATGTTCATCATGAAGTAGAAAGCCATGGCCAGGACGAGCGCCAGACCGAGATTGGCGGACGTTTCCTTGCGACTGACCCGAATGCCCAGGGGAATGCCGATCAGCGCCAGTGAAAACACCGAATAGGCCAGGGCGAAATTCTGGTGGATCACAATCCGAATCTCCATCTTCCCTTCGAACCTCTCCTCGTCGCTCATATCCTCGGCCGGATCGTCGAAGCGGCGAAACTCGGCCAGCAACTCCCGCAGATTCATGAAGACGGCGCGCTTTCTCTCCTGAGTCCCTCCGAAAATCTGCTCAAGCGGCAATTGAATACTGGCGCGATCAAAGGCCAGAGCCGGGGGCATTTCGGAAAAATCCTCGGGATTGTCGGTGCTCCGAAACTCGGACTGACCGCGGTTCAGAATGAGGATCAGGTAATTATCCTCCTCGTCATATTCGAATTGCCCGGACTGAGCCCGGATGAATTTCACAACTCGATTCTGCTTGTCGAGTTCCCAAATCCAGAAATCGCCCAATTGATCCGAAACTTTCGCGCCGACGTAAATGACATAGCCAGGGAATTCACGGATGAAGGTACGCTCCACGATGAAACTCAGGGGGTTCGTCTTGACCGCGTCCCTGAGGATTTCCTTGTACCTGGTCTTGGCGTTTGGCGCGAAGTGGAAATTCATGGCCAGACTGGCGGCCACGCCTAGAACAGCCAGGAATACGATCGGCGCACTCAGGCGGATGAGGCCGATACCGGCTGACCGCGTCGCAATGATTTCATGGTCGGATGAGAGGCGGCCCAAGGTCAGGAGCACTCCCGTCAGGATCCCGAGAGGCAACGCGTAGGACAGGACAAACGGAATGAGCAGCAAAAGCATTTCGCCCGAGGTCGCGAGGGAGATTTGCCCCTGGGCAAAGAGCTGGAACATGTCCCGAACTGCGTTGCCGAGGACAAGTATGAACACGAGCACGCCGATCGCGCCCAGGCAGGTGGAAGCAACGCTTCCGAAAATGTATCGGTGAAGGATCGACACAACTAAAAGGGGCCGGGCAATCCGGAGAATCGCCGCCGGAAAACCGCGAAAGGATTCTTGTTTGAAGGTTCTGCCTCGATCATGTTTCCAGGTCCCATCAGGAGATCTTTCTTTGTGAAAGGTCTGCCCCGATTTTCCAACCGTGAAATTCACACCCGAAAAACGGCCCATCCAGGGCGAAACTGTGGAATCGCTGACCGCGGCGATGAAAACGGTCGGTCAGCCGGCTTTTCGAGCAGGTCAGATATTCGATTGGATCTACAAGAAACGCGTACGGGACTGGTCGGACATGAGCAACCTCCCGAAAGCCCTTCGTGAATGGCTGGAAGAGACATTTGACCTCCACCCGACTGCGGTCGTCCTGACCAAGAGCGCCGACGACGTGACGGACAAGCTCCTACTACGATTGCGCGATGCCTCCCTGATCGAAACGGTGATCATTCGGGCGCCTCAACACGGGGTCGGCGTGAATCGATCCCGCAAGACGATCTGCCTGTCAACCCAGGTCGGGTGCGCCTACGGTTGCAAGTTCTGCGCGTCCGGGCTGGCGGGCTGGAAGCGCGATTTATCCGCCGGAGAGATCGTCGCCCAATTACTTGAGGTCTGCGCCCGGGAAGACCAACGCACGCCTCGCGCCAAGGCAGAACTCGCATCGTTCGACAATATCGTGGTGATGGGCATGGGAGAACCACTGGCCAATTACGACAACCTGATTCGCGCGCTCACCATTGCGAACGACTCTCAGGGGCTTGGTTTTGGCGCCCGAAGGGTTACCATCTCCACGTCGGGCCTGATCCCCCAGATTCTGAAACTGGCCGACGAAAAACTGGGATTCCGGCTCGCGATCAGCCTTCACGGCACAACCAACGAGGTGCGCGAAAAGATCATGCCCATCAATCGGCGCTATCCTCTCGAGCAACTGATTCCGGCAATCAGGACCTTCTCCCGGCGGCACGGACGAATGCTTACCCTGGAGTTTATTCTGATCGAAGACGTAAACGACACGCTCGACCAGGCAGAACGCCTGGCGGATATCGCCCGCGACCTGCACGCCCATGTGAACCTCATACCGTACAACCCGGTCGACGGGCTCACCTGGCATCGCCCCAGTATCCGCCGCCAGGATCGATTCATGGCCATCCTCGAATCGCGGTCGGTCTCCGCAACCATTCGAAGGGAAAAAGGCAGCGACATCGCCGCGGCCTGTGGGCAGCTTCGGTTGAAGGAAGAAGCTAAGGGGTCATGGCTTGACTGTTAAAAAAACCATCTGGTTTTTTTAACAGTCAAGACATGACCCCTTCAACCGGACGGAATCCCTTTTTCACCAGCACGTTCATCACGGTGTCGCAACGGTCGCCTTGGATTTCGATCCGGCCCTTCTTCAGGGTGCCCCCGGCGGCACAGACTCGTTGGAGTTCCCGAACCAGATCTTCGAGCTCGGGCATTGAGATTTTATGAAACCCTGAAACAACGGTCACCGTCCGCCCGCCACGTCCAGCGGTTTCCCGGCACACATCGACGCGTCCACGTTTGGTCGGTCCTGTCCGGGGCTGCCGACGCTTCGACTTCGAAGCAGTCATTTCGCCCGGTGGCAGTCCGCTGGTTCCGAGTGAGCCAAACGGATTCTGTGACAGCGATGGGCCATCCCCTGACGTGGGAATACGATGTTTCTTTCCAAGGCTCATGGGTTAGGGGGTCATGTCTTGACTGTTGACAAATCGACTGGGAACGGGGTCACGTCTTGACGCTTGATAAAAAGCCGTGCTTTTTGTCAAGCGTCAAGACGTGACCCCTTAGATTCGATATTAACGATGAGTACCTACGCTAACCGGTCCAATCTGGATCTGATCGATTCCTACTACGAGAGTTGGAAGCAGAATCCCGCTTCTGTGGACAGTTCGTGGCGGTCTTTCTTCGAGGGTTTCGAATTTGCGACCGGTGGCGATCGACCGAAAACCACCGCCGGCACACCCCTGCCCGACGCCATGAGGCAGTCGCAGGTTGTCAGCCTGATTTACGCCTACCGAACGCTGGGACACACGGTGGCGGACATCGATCCCCTTTCCCACGAAATAGACCCTCAGCCTCGTCTTGATCTGAAGGAATTCGGGCTGACTGAAGCGGACCTGGATGAGGTCTTTGATTCAGGGCATTATCTCGACGGCGGCCCGATGGAGCTCCGCAAAATACTTGGCGGGTTGCAGGCCACCTACTGCGGCAAGATGGGGATCGAGTATATTCACATGCAGGATACCGAAGCCCGACGGTGGATCCAGGGTCGACTCGAACCCATCCGGGCCGAACCCGATTACTCCAGGGAGAAACAGATCCGGATCCTGGAGAAACTCTACGCAGCCGAGACATTCGAACGCTTCCTCCAGACTCGACACACCGGTCAGAAGCGGTTTTCGCTCGAAGGCGCGGAAACGCTGATTCCCGCACTGGACGCCCTGATCGAGCATTGCGCCAAGCTGGAAATGAAGGAAATCGTCCTCGGGATGGCCCACCGCGGGCGGTTGAACGTCCTGGCGAATACGATCAAAAAGTCCTACGAATTCATTTTCGAAGAATTTGAGGAAAACTACATCGCCGATACGGTGGCGGGAGATGGGGACGTCAAATATCACCTCGGCTACGAATCTGTCATCAAGAGCAGACTGGGACCGAAGATCGAGATTCGGTTGGCGGCCAATCCGAGTCACCTCGAAGCCGTCGATCCCGTGGTCGAAGGCAAGGCCCGAGCCCGGCAGAGAATCCGTGGGGATACCGAACGGAAACTGGTCGTTCCGGTATTGATCCACGGCGACGCCGCTTTTGCCGGTCAGGGCATCGTGGCGGAAGTACTCAACTTCTCCCAACTGCCCGGGTATCGCACCGGTGGCACGCTCCATATCGTGGTCAACAACCAGATCGGGTTCACCACGACACCGGACGACGCCCGGTCGAGTCGTTACTGCACCGATATAGCCAAGATAATCGAAGCACCCATCATACACGTTAACGGAGACAGCCCGCTGCACGTCGTTCTCGCGGTCGAGGTGGCACTGGAATTCCGCCAGCGCTTTCAGCGTGACGTCGTCATCGACATGGTCTGTTACCGGCGCCACGGTCACAATGAGACCGACGAGCCGATGTTTACCCAGCCCGTCCTCTACCAGAAGATCGCCAGGCACCCGTCCATCAGCCAGACGATGACCGAGAAGCTGGTCGCCGACGGAACGATGACTCGCGAAGACGCTACTGCGATTCAGGAAGAATATCGCGCCTCGCTCGAATCGGCACTGACCAAGGCAAAAAAAGCGCAGGAAGACGCGCATAATAAACCGAGTCGATTTGAGGGATCCACCGCGATTTTTCAGCCGGAGCATTCGTTCGATCCTGTCGACACCTCGGTACGGCCCGAGGCGCTCGAAAAAGTGGTTCGCGGCCTGACTCGTATACCCTCTGATTTCCAGATCGACCCCAAGCTGAAACGATTATTTGAAGGTCGCTGGCAGGCGTTCCAGAAAAACAACCCGGTCGATTGGTCCTTCGGGGAGGCCCTGGCCTTTGGCACCCTCCTGATTGAAAACACGGCGGTTCGGCTTTCCGGGCAGGACAGCAGACGCGGGACCTTCAGCCAGCGGCATGCGGTCCTCTTCGACCACGAGACGCGGGAAACCTACATCCCCCTGCTCAACATCGATCCTGACCAGGCCCGCTTCTGCGTTTACAACTCGCTTCTTTCCGAGGCCGCCGTCCTTGGTTTCGACTTTGGGTACTCGCTCGATTTCCCACAGATGCTCTGCATCTGGGAAGCCCAGTTCGGCGATTTCGCCAACGGCGCCCAGGTGATCATCGATCAATTCATCACCTGCAGCGAATCCAAGTGGCAACGGGTCAGCGGTATTGTCCTCCTGCTGCCCCACGGCTATGAAGGTCAGGGACCGGAACATTCCTCGGCCCGGCTCGAACGCTACCTCCAATCCTGTGCCGAGAACAATATCCAGGTCTGCAACCCGACCACGCCGGCCCAGTTGTTCCATCTCCTGCGGCGGCAGATGAAGCGCGATTTCAGAAAGCCTCTGATCGTCATGGCTCCGAAAAGCCTGCTTCGGCATCGGTCAGCCGTTTCCGACTGGAAGGAATTCACCGATGGCCGGTTCAAGGAGATCATCCCGGAACGAAAGGCAACAGAGACCGTCAAACGGGTGATCGTCTGTTCAGGAAAGGTCACTTACGATCTGGTCGCCCACCGCGAGAAGCACGGTTACAGCGATGCGGCGATCATCCGGGTCGAACAGCTTTATCCTTTGAACACCGAAGCCCTCAAGGCTGCGATAGAGCCCTATACCAAGGCCACCTCCTTCGTCTGGTGCCAGGAAGAATCCATGAACATGGGGGCCTGGAGGTTCATCCAGCCCCGGCTCACGGCCCTCTTTGGCCGGGACTTTGTCTACGCCGGACGCGATTCAAGTGCCAGCACCGCAGTCGGTTCACTGGCGCTCCACAAGATCGAACTCGAAGAATTACTCGAAGCCGCATTCACCCTCTGACCTGAATGGCAATGTTTAGCGCTGATCTGAAGTTTTCCGACAAAGAACAGCCCACGGGGTCATTGCTCATTATCTTGCATGCCAATGCGAGAGTTGTGCTTTGACCCCCTCGAAGCCAGGTTGACCGCTATTCCTCCCAATCCCGCGTGATTCACCCTCTGACCCCCTGACCATGCCCATCGACGTCAAAATACCCTCAATGGGGGAATCGATCACCGGCGGCATCCTGGCCGCTTGGCATGCCCGGAACGGTGACTTCGTAAAGCGCGACCAGATCCTCTACGAGTTGGAGACCGACAAGATCACTTCGGAAGGCGTCGCCGAATCGGACGGACGACTTACGATCGAGATCGAGGCCGGCGCCGAGGTCGAGATCGGGCAGAAGATCGCCACGATCGATCCCGACCAGACCGGATCCCCCACAGACGAACCTTCGAAAGAAACAACGGCAACGAAACCGCCGGAACCCGACCCGCAGCAACCGGAGAGACCGGTTTCCGTTCCAAAGGAGGAACCCACCGCAGAGCGATCGAGCGCATCACCGGCCGTCCGCCGCCTGGCGGCGGAATCCGGAATCAACCCCGAAAGCGTCTCCGGCACTGGAAAAGCCGGACGGGTAACCAAGGGCGACATGCTCGAGGCAATCAAAGCGGCCGAACGGACAACCGCCCTTGAGCCCACCAGTGAGCCTGATCCGTCGGTTCCCGCACCCGGGGAGCCGAAGTCTGCGCCTGTTGCGCCCGTTTCTTCCTCAACAAGGGAAGACGGGCGGGTGACTCGCAGGAAGATGACACCCTTGCGTCAACGCATCGCGCAACGACTGGTCGCCTCGCAGAAAGATGCCGCCATATTGACCACCTTCAACGAGGTGGACATGCAATCGGTCAAAGACCTGCGGGCTCGTTACCAGGACGCCTTCACCAAGCGATACGGGATCAAGCTCGGGTTCATGTCATTCTTTATCAAAGCCGTCGTCCATGCCCTCAAGGAGGTGCCCGCGGTCAACGGCCGAATTGATGGAGATTCGATCATTGAGAACCATTTCTACGACATCGGGGTTGCCGTATCCACGGAAAGGGGACTGCTGGTTCCCGTGATCCGCAACTGCGATCAGCTCTCCCTGGCCGAAATCGAATCTGAACTTGCGGCCTACTCGAACCGGGCACGGGAAGGAAAGATCACCATCCAGGATCTTGAGGGCGGGGTGTTCACGGTATCGAATGGCGGGATATTCGGCTCCCTGCTTTCGACTCCCATCATCAACCCGCCTCAGGCCGGCATCTTGGGCATGCATGCAATCCAGGACCGACCGGTTGCCCGTGACGGACAGGTGATCATTCGCCCCATGATGTATCTGGCCCTGTCCTACGACCATCGGCTGGTCGACGGCCGCCAGGCCGTGACTTTTCTGGTCAAGGTCAAGGAAGCGATCGAAGACCCGGCCCGGCTTGTTCTCGGCGTGTGAGTATTGCCAGGCATCAGGGGTTAGGCTTTAGGGCAGCAAAGCGACCCGTGCCTGATCAGCCAGCTCCTCCACTAACTTCTGCCTTCCAACTTCCAACTTCCCCTCCCTCCCATTTCATCAACTTCTGCCTTCTAACTTCGAACTTCTAACTTCTAACTTCCCCCCTTCCCCCATATGTCATCCAACAGTTACGATCTCCTCGTGATCGGCGCGGGACCCGGGGGCTATGTCGCCGCCATCCGCGCGGCTCAGCTCGGTCTGACCACCGCTTTGATCGATAAGCGCAAAACGCTTGGGGGCACCTGCCTGAACATCGGCTGCATACCCAGCAAAGCGCTGCTTCACTTGAGCGAGCAGTACCACTTCACCAACCACGAAGCGGCCTCGGCCGGAATCAAGACGGGCAAGGTCGGACTCGATCTCAGCAAAATGATGAAGCGGAAAGATTTGGTGGTCACCGGGCTGGTCAAGGGGGTCGGCATGCTGGTTTCAAAGCGGGGAATTACCTGCATTCAGGGGACCGCCCGACTCTCGGGTCCGACCTCGGTCATCGTGACCACCGACAAGGGAAACGAGGAGATCAACGCAACTCACATTATTCTGGCGGCCGGATCTGTCCCGGTCGAGCTGCCCCCTCTTCCGTTCGATGGAGAGACAATCGTTTCAAGCGACGAAGCACTCTCCTTTGATCGAGTACCGGAGAAGCTGGTTGTGGTCGGAGCCGGCGCCATCGGTCTCGAACTCGGGTCGGTCTGGTCACGACTCGGCAGCGACGTCACCGTGGTGGAGTTGCTTCCGCGAGCCGCGGCCGGATTCGACGATGACGTCTGCAAAGGCCTTGAACGCGCCCTCAGACGACAGGGCTTGAAACTCGAACTCTCAACCAGGGTCACCGGGTACAAGAAGGGCGCCAACCGACGCCAGGCGATTCTCCAAGCCGAAAAGGATGGAAAGCGGCTCGAATTTCCCGCCGACAAGATCCTGGTCGCGGTCGGGCGGCGACCCTTTACCGAAGGCCTGGGGTTGGAGGAGGTCGGAGTCACCCTCGATGAAGCCGGTCGCGTTCGCACAGACGAACATCTGCAGACATCGGTCAAATCCATCCATGCGATCGGTGACATCGTCGCCGGTCCCATGCTCGCCCATAAGGGGGAAGAGGAAGGCACCGCCGTGGCTGAAGCCCTCGCCGGTCACGCCGGGCACGTCAACTACGACGTGATCCCCAACGTTATCTACACCGAACCCGAGGTGGCCGGGGTCGGCCTGACCGAATCCCAGGCCAGGGAGCGGGGCCAAGCCATCTCAGTGGGCAAGTTCCCTCTGGCCGCCAACGGGCGGGCCCTGGCCACCGGCTCAACCGACGGCTTCGCCAAGGTCATCGCAGACAAGGATTCAGACCGGATTCTCGGCGTTCAGATCCTGGGGCGCAATGCCTCGGAACTCATCGCCGAAGCCGTGGCTCACATGGAATACGGCGGCAGCGCCGAGGACCTCGCACGAACAGTTCACGCCCACCCGACCCTTTCCGAAGCACTCAAGGAAGCCGGACTCGCTGTATCCAAACGGTCGATACATAGCTTGTAGACCTGCGCCGACCGCCCTCGGACCTCCGGTTCCAACAGGTAGGGCGTGGCCGCCGGACGCGCCGCCGTCATACAATCTGGGCAAATCGCCCATCCATTCCTCCGACGGACGGCCCGGCGGTCCGTCCCTACCTGTTGCTTGATCAGGCAGTAGGAAGGGGTCAGACCTTGACTGTTAAAAACCGGCAAAGCGGTTTTTAACAGTCAAGGTCTGACCCCTTTTCAGTTTTCGGTCGGTGCCTCGGTAACCGGTTCCTCTTGCTTGAAGGTCAGGTGATCGCCGTCGCGGTCGACGTGGATGGGCTCGCCCTCCTTGACCTCTCCCCTCAGGAGGGCTTCGGCCAGGGGGTCCTCCACATGGCGCTCGATGGCGCGACGCAGAGGCCGGGCTCCGTACTTTTCGTCGTAGCCTTCGTCGATGATGAGTTCCTTGGCCTGCGCGGTGAACTCGAGGGACATCTTTCTTTCCACCAGTCGCTTCGAGACAGCTGCAATCTCCAACTCGACAATCTTAACGAGGTCGTCGCGGACCAACGGACGGAAGACGATCAGGTCGTTGATCCGATTGATAAACTCGGGCTTGAAGATGCGCTTGGCTTCATCGAGCACCTTCTCCTTCATATTGTCGTAATCGTCGGCGCCTGTGCTTGCCGCGCCGAAGCCCATCGTAGTCTGCCGTTGGATCACTTGCGCGCCCACATTTGTGGTCATGATGATGATCGTATTGCGGAAATCGACCGTACGCCCGAGGCTGTCGGTGAGGCGACCGTCCTCCAGAATCTGAAGAAGGATCTGGATGACATCCGGGTGCGCCTTTTCGATTTCGTCGAACAGGACAACCGAATAGGGCTTTCTCCGGACGGCCTCTGAGAGCTGTCCGCCTTCGTCGTATCCGACATAACCGGGAGGCGAACCGATCAAACGGGACACCGAGAATTTCTCCATGTACTCCGACATGTCGACCTGGATGATCGAATCCGGATCACCAAACATGGTTTCGGCAAGCGTCTTGGCGAGCATGGTCTTGCCCACGCCGGTCGGGCCCAGGAACATAAAGGATCCGATCGGACGACGCGGGTCCTTCAGGTCGGCACGTGACCGGCGAAGGGCGCGAGCCACCGCTCGACACGCGGCATCCTGTCCGATGACGATCTTCTGAATGTCCTGATCGAGGTTGAGGAGTTTTTCAGTCTCCCGCTTCTCCAGGCGGTTGAGAGGGATCTTGGTCCAGTCGGCCACCACATGAAGCATCTGTTCTTCATCGACCGTGATGCGGGTTTCCTCGCGGGTCTTTTTCCAGTTCTCGAGAACCTGTTCCTGCTTGGTGCGGAGTTGCTTTTCGAAATCGCGATGCTTGGCTGCTTCTTCGAAATGCTGCTTGCTGATGGCTTCCTCCTTCTTGGCACAGACTTCATCAATCTCCTTGGCCAGGGCCTCGATCTCAGGCGGACGATTCAGGGAAGCGATGCGGGCTCGCGAGCCGGCTTCGTCCATGATATCGATTGCCTTGTCCGGCAGATAACGAGCCGTGATATAGCGATCTGAAAGCTTGGCCGCGGTCTCGAGGGCGCCATCCGTGAAAACGGCCTTGTGATGATCTTCATACTTCGGACGGAGACCCTTGAGGATGAGGATGGTTTCCTCAACCGAAGGCGCTTCAACCGTGATGCTCTGGAAGCGGCGATCGAGAGCACTGTCCTTTTCGATGTACTTCCGGTATTCGTTGAGGGTGGTCGCGCCGATGCACTGAAGTTCCCCACGTGACAACGAGGGCTTGAAGATATTCGACGCATCCATGGCGCCTTCGGCCGCGCCCGCCCCGACGATGGTGTGAAGCTCGTCGATAAAGATGATGACGTTCTTGGCCCGTTTGATCTCGTCCATGACCGCCTTGATCCGTTCCTCGAACTGACCGCGGTATTTTGTCCCCGCGACCATGAGGGCGAGATCAAGGGTGATCACCCGCTTGTCGGCCAGAATCTCGGGAACGATCCCGCTGGAGATTTCCTGAGCCAGCCCCTCAACGATGGCGGTCTTGCCGACGCCGGCCTCACCGATCAGCACCGGATTGTTCTTGGTGCGGCGGCAGAGGATCTGGACGACCCGGCGGATCTCCTGTTTGCGGCCGATCACAGGATCGAGTTCACCCTTCCGCGCCAACTCGGTCAGATCGCGACCAAAGGCTTTGAGGGCCGGCGTTTTGAGTTCCTTCTTGTCCTCCTGGGCCTGACTTCGGGTTGACGCCATCGCCTCCTCGGTCTCGCCGGTAAATTGCGGGTCCAACTCGCGCAGAATCTCGTTCCGGGTTCGTTCGATGTCGACGTCGAGCGTCTTGAGCACGCGTGCGGCCACGCCTTCGCCTTCGCGAAGGAGTCCCAGCAGAATATGCTCGGTCCCCACGTAGCTGTGATTGAGTGCCTTTGCTTCCTTGCCCGCGAGAGCGAGCACCTTCTTGACGCGGGGGGTGTATGGGATGCTTCCGGTGCTCTTGCCCTCCGGACCGGTACCGACCTGTTTTTCAACCGCCGATCGAACCGTCTCCAGATCCAGACCCATTTTCTGAAGCACGCTCACGGCGACCCCCTGTCCCAATTTGATCAAGCCCAGCAGCAGGTGCTCCGTGCCCACATAGTTATGATGGAAGCGGTCGGCCTCTTTTCGGGCCAAGGCCAGGACCTGCTGGGCTCGTGGGGTGAAGTTATTCATCGGTTCCATGGAAAATTGTGTCTCTGGTCATGCCTCACTGCGCGTCGCCAATACTGAATGAAGGTTTCGCGACTTTCTCAAACTCCGAACGCAAAAGAGTCGACCTGAAGCTGTCGCGCTCCTCTGAATCGATCGACTTTCCTGCCCGATACTGAATATGTCCGGGTTGACAGTCGATAATCAACCGATCCACCGCCGGACGGATCTCTTCCGGGAATACTTGGAAATCGACCCCAAGGCGGACAAGCGAGAGCAAGTTCATCGATTCACCTGAGCTTATCAGGTGCCCATTCTGCAGAATCCCGTAGGCACGACCGATTTTGTCGAAAATCCTGTTTGGTTCCGTCTCGAGAATTTTCTCCCGCGCGTTGATCTCCTGCTCGATTATCGTGTTCAGGACCGAGGTAAGCCGCTTGATGATCTCTTCTTCGCTCTCGCCAAGGGTGGTCTGATTGGAGATCTGGAATATGCTGCCGCTGGCATCTGAGCCTTCGCCGAAGAGGCCGCGGACGGCGATGCCGAGCTGATTGACCGCACGCACGACCCTTTCCATCTGGTTGGCGACCACCAGGGCGGGGAGATGCATCATGGCGGATGCCCGCATCGCAGTCCCAACGTTTGTGGGACAAGCAGTTAGGTAACCCAACTTGGGCATGTAGGCATAGTCGAGGTCCTCCTCGAGACTCGAATCGATCGCATTGATCGTATTCCAGACCCGGCGGAAATTAAATCCGCCCCGCAGCACCTGGATACGCAGGTGGTCCTCCTCGTTGATCATAACGACGAAGGACTGATCACGACTGATCACGATCCCGGAACCACCCTTCACCGCCATCAACTCCCTACTGATCAGGTGACGCTCGTGAAGGATCTGCTTTTCCAGATCGGACAAAGTGTCGGTTTCGAGGCTGAACCCCTTTTTCATCTGCGGCAATTTGGCAACCGCCGGAAGGCACTCGGCCAGAATTTCCCTCCGCTGGGACTCTTTGGCCCACCCGGGAAAGGGATGTTTCACGATATTTCGGGCAAACCGAACCCGGGTCATCAGGACCACTGCGCCCCGTTGACCGGAGCTCTCGATCATATCGGATCGAGATTCTAGAATGGGTGAAATGTGCATGATTCAGGTGGCCGGTTCGGCCTCCGCCCCGTCTCGGACCAGCTTGATTTCATCACGAAACTTGGCTGCATCCTCATAATTCTCCGCCACAACCGCCTCTTGCAGCTTGGTCTCCAATCCGGAGATCCTGTCCTGCAGGGAGCGCCTCTGCAGGGCTTTGGCCGGGACTTTCCCCAAGTGGGAGACACCCTTGTGCATATTCGCCAGAACGGGCTCCAGAAGGGGCATGAACCGGTCGTAACAGGCCGGACATCCAAGTCGGCCCAGGCGTTTGAAGTCCTTCTGGGTGAATCCGCAATGCTCGCAGACGATCCCTCCGACCTCCGGCGATTCGACCGTATCTCCTCCCTTGACCAGAAGATCGGCCAGCGAAAAGCCGTTCGGATCGGTCACTCCCTTGGCTGCGGCACAGGATTCACACAGATCCAGCTTGTGGATCTGGTTATTGACAATCTGAGTCAGATGAACCGTCGCCGGCTTGTCACAAAGATCACATTTGAGGGGATTTCCCATAAAGGCAGTATACTACGTCTGGTCGGTTTTTTCGAACGCAGAAATCATCTATTATTATCGGATTCACATGCGAATTCTGAGAATCACACCAACCCTTTCAATGCAGGAGCCGTGCCGAACGCAACTCATTCCCACGGAGGGGCGGGAGAGCAGCGGTCAGAGGTCAGAGGTCAGAGAGCAAGTTTGAAAGTCAAACGGTCCGAACGGGGGGTCATTGCTCACTATTGTGCATGCCAATGCACGATATGTGCTTTGACCCCTTGCGGGTGGTGGACGGAGAGGTGAAGAGGTCAGAGGGAGGAAGAGAGAGGTCAGCGGTCATGTGATGTAACCGAGAGATGAAACGTCTCCTTCAGGAGCGGCGCGATCGGCGGCCACGCCCTACCACAGACCGAATCAGGTAGGGCGTGGCCGCCGGACGCGCCGCGCTATGCCCAAATTCTCCCCTGCCCCCACATGTCCCGGCGTATCAACGAGTAGCCGGATCTCCCACATGTCCCACATCTCCCGGCGTATCAACGAGTAGCCGGATCTCACATTCAGAGCATCGTTCCGTCCGTGGACACCCTCTGGTGGAACGCATCCAGGAAGCGTTTTGTGATCGGCCCCGGGCGCGCATCACCGATCTCCCGTCCGTCGACCTTGACCACCGGAACGACCTCGGCGGCGGTTCCGGTCAGGAAGCACTCCTCTGCGTTCCAGACATCGTATCGGGTCAGATTCCGTTCCTCCAACGGCATTCCCAGGTCCTCCGCCAGTTCGAACATGACTTGCCGGGTGATACCCCTGAGAGCGCCCGAAGTCGGGTCGGGCGTCATGATCCGTCCCTTGCTGACCACGAAGATATTGTCGCCGGTGCATTCGGCCACGTAACCCTGGTCGTTGAGCATGATGGCCTCGAGGGCGCCGCGCTGGGCCGCCTCGATTTTGGCCAGGACATTGTTGAGGTAATTGAGCGACTTGATACCCGGATCCAGGGCCGCGGGTGACATCCTCCGTGTGGGCACGGTGATAATGGCCAGTCCCTCCTCGTAGATTTCGGGCGGATAGAGCTCGATCGCATCCGCAATCACGATGACGCTGGGTCCGGGACAAGTTGAGGGCGACAGCCCAAGATCCCCTATCCCCCGAGTCACTATCAGGCGGATATACCCATCCTCCAGGCCGTTGATGCGGCAAGCTTCACAGACGACGTCCGAAAATTTGTCCCGACTCATGGGCAGATTGAGCAGGAGCGCACGCGCCGAGAACTCGAGTCGTTCGAGGTGGGCATCGAGGCGGAAGACGCATTTCTTGTAGAGACGAATCCCCTCAAAAATACCGTCACCGTAGAGGAGACCATGGTC
>Ga0164313_10000171_pt1 | contig 45612 bp, 41 predicted proteins | sample GuaBasSedimGuay4_FD_113735 | JGI IMG/M metagenome (GOLD analysis project Ga0164313, IMG submission 113735) | Subseafloor sediment microbial communities from Guaymas Basin, Gulf of California, Mexico - Guay4, Core 4569-4, 0-3 cm | ecosystem: Environmental > Aquatic > Marine > Hydrothermal vents...
GCCTACCCTGCAAGCTGGCTCGTTCGCTAAAAATGTTTGCTAAACATTTTTTAACGCTCCGCCCTCTTGTATCTCATTCACTCTACTTGTTTCTTGAAAAGAAATAATAATTAGAAGTTCCCTTAAATCAAAATGAATGCGTTTTATTGATATTTTCTAATCAAAAATCACTATCTTTATAGTCTATTTAGTTTAATTTAAAAATTAAAATAATATGACAAAGACAATCACTTTCAATGAATTACGAAGAATTAAAGATCAATTACCGGATGGCAGTATGCAACAAATTGCTAACAAACTAGAGCTGAATGTTGAAACGGTCCGTAATTATTTTGGAGGGTCTAATTACAATAAAGGCGAAAGCATAGGAATCCATATTGAACAGGGGCCAGGAGGAGGCATTGTTACTCTTGGTGATACAACCATCCTAGATCTGGCCAGAGAAATAGCAGGATCAAAATAACTTATTATAGATATTTCCAAAAAAAGGCAAAAAAGAAATTTCTTTTTTGCCTTTTTTTTTAACTAAAATGGAAGTAGCACAAAATATACTTCAAGCCGAACATAAATGGAAGGAATGCCTGGTTAGCTATATCAGGTATATCTACCAAAATACCTGGCTCCCCTCTCATGATGAATGGCATTCGATAAGGGTTTGGGAATTTGCCAAAGCCCTTCTAATTGACCTGGAGAAAAACCGAATCTCTTTCCCTTATGAAGAAATTGAAGAATTAATCATCGCATCCTTCTTCCATGATTCAGGAATGTCCGTAACCCTGGAACCTGAGCATGGAAAATACAGCAGGCAAATATGCGATGAGTTTTTAGTTAAAAAAAACAAGATAGCACCTTCTCGTAAATACAAAATCCTGGATGCCATCGAACTTCACGATGACAAATCATACCAAAAAACAGCTTTTTTAAACCAGAAAGGTATATTAGCATTGCTTTGTTTAGCTGATGATATGGATGCTTATGGAAGAATCGGCATTTACCGGTTTTGGGAGATCAATACACTGCGTAATATTCCTATTGATAATATGTCCTTAAAAGTAATCAATAGCCTTGATAGCCGGATGAAGTACTTCTCATCAATTTATCCTTTTCGAAACAATTTTTATAATCTACAATATGAAAGAAACAAAATTACCCTGGATTTTTACAAGCTTTTAGAAAAAGAAAATAAGTCTGGTAACCAGCCAGGTAAAACAAGCTATGCTATGAAAATCATCCATCATTTTAATGATTTGATAATCAAACAAAAAATTCATCCTGAACAAATATTTTCTATAGTTAAACATAAAGAGAACAGCAAAAATGTTATCAATTTCTTTAATACATTCAACCACGAGTTTTCCGGATTTCAGGATTGAAAATAATAATACCTTTAATTATTTTGTTATTCATCCACACTATTTTAAATTTATTCACCATTTTCATTTCAAAAACAAATAAAAATGACTTTTCTTAAAACCATTACTTCATTTGTTGGTGCTTTCCTTTTATCATCATTTTTTTCCTTTGCCCAGATAAACCTTCGTTATGAGAATAACGAAACACTAAGTTACGACGAGATCATAACTGCATATAAATACCTGGATAATACTTTTAAGGAAGCAAAACTTTTTGAAATTGGCTTAACCGATATTGGAAAACCACTACATCTTTTTGTTATCTCAAACGATCAGGATTTTAACCCCACATCGATACATTCAAAAGAGAAGTGTGTTGTTTTTATAAATAATGGAATTCATCCTGGCGAACCTCCTGGAATTGATGCCAGCATTCAATTTTCAGAAGATCTGCTTTCCGGAAAAGATGGAATGAACAAGTTACTTGAAAATGTGGTGATCTGCATTGTTCCTGTATATAACATAGGCGGCTGCCTAAACCGGAGCCCCTATCATCGCACTAACCAGGATACACCACCGGAGTCAGGTTTCAGGGGGAATGCACAGAATCTGGATCTGAACCGGGATTTTATAAAAATGGATAGTAAAAATGCCCGTTCTCTTATAAAAGCTTTTCATAACTGGAAACCCGAAATATTTCTGGATACACATGTAACCAACGGATCAGATCATCAGTATGCAATCACTCTTATTTCCACAGTATTCCAACGCCTCCCGGAACCCATGAGTAAGTTTTTTAAAGAAAAAATGATTCCTGATCTTTTTACCCAAATGAAGAAAACTCCTTATGAAATGACACCTTATGTTAACTGGCTGAAAGGAGGATCCAATCCTGATAAAGGCATAGCTGCCTATTTTGATGCACCAAGGGTATCAACAGGTTTTGCATCCATGTTTAACACTTATGCATTCATGACTGAAAACCATGTATATAAAGAATTTAAGAATCAGACTAAATCCGTTTACTATTTCATTAAAACCTTAGTCTCTTTCTCAAACAAATATTCAAAAGAAATCATTCAAACCAAAAGTGAGGCAGATAATCAAACCATAAAGGAACATAATTTCGTTTCTAAATGGAAACTGGATATGGAACATAAAGAATCCCTGCTATTTAAAGGCTACGAAGGAGGAATGGTAAACAGCCAACTTACAGGCCTTAAAGTTTATCATTATGACCGGAACCGACCTTATGAAAAGAAAATCCCCTACTATCAATATTATTTACCCGAAAACACACTGACCAAACCCGAAATGTACATTATTCCTCAAGCATGGGAAAAAGCCATTAAATATCTGCAATTAAATGAGGTGAAGCTGGAAAGACTATCAAAAGATATGGAAATTGAGGTTGAAGCCTACAATTTATCATCTTATAAATTTTCAGTCCGTCCAAATAACGGACATTTTAGGATAAATGACATTCAAACCACCAAAGAAAAGCAGAAAATCAAGTTCTACAAAGGGGATTACATTGTGAAAATGAACCAAAAAACCAATCGGTTTATTATGGAAGTACTTGAGCCTGTATGTGTAGATTCCTACCTGAGCTGGAACTTTTTTGATCCGGTTTTTGACAGACGTGAATACTTTTCACCTTCCGGTTTTGAAGATAAAGCACTACAGTACCTGGAAGATAACCCTGATCTGAAAAAAGAATTTGAAAAGAAAAAACTTTTGGATCCTGATTTTGCAGCAAATAACTACGCCCAATTTAGTTTTATTTATAATCATTCACCATACCTGGCGAAAAGTTATAAGAGATATCCGGTTTACCGTATTGAAAAGAAAATGGCCTTGCCTGTTAAGCAATTCTAATTCAACAAAAACAACCATCTTTCATTTCACCATAAAATCCAGTAAAAGTTCATCTTCAATATAAGCCTGTAAACGATCATTTTTCTTTACAGGCCCTACTCCTGCAGGAGTACCTGTAAATATCAGATCGCCGGTTTTCAGGGTAAAAAAACGGGATAGATAAGAGATCAGGTGATTAAATGAAAAAATAAGGTCTTTGGAATTCCCTTTCTGGGCTGGTTCTCCATTTATATCAAGATGGAAATTGATATCACCCATATCTTTAAAACGATTCTTTGGAAGAAATTTCCCCAATGGGGCTGAATTGTCAAATGCTTTAGCAATTTCCCAGGGTAAGCCCTTAGCCTTGCATTCACGCTGCAGGTCACGTGCTGTAAAATCAATTCCTATTCCAATTTCATTAAAATACCGGTCTGCAAACTTTTCATCAATATGCTTTCCAAGTCTTGAAATTTTTAAAACCAATTCTGTTTCATAATGAATTTCATTGGAAAAATCCGGTATAAAAAACGGTTTGCCATTTTTAAGGATCGAAGAATCCGTTTTTGTAAAAAAGATTGGCTTTTTCGGTAAAGGGTTATTCAATTCTTTTGCATGTTCACTGTAGTTCCTGCCAATACATAAAATTTTCATCGATGATTATTTTGTGCTAACGAAACATCTTTTATTGACCAAACCCCCTCATTTTAATCTCGGTAAGCACTTTTTTGGTATGAAGGGGAAAATCACCCTTCATCATCCATCCATAATAACCCAAATCCTTAGCTAGAATTTCCTCAACCGACCGACCTTTATACTTACCAAAATTAAAAACTTCAATATTATCCTTATTATACACAATACGTCCGGCAAAATCAGCATTTTTTGTATGTGATGAAAATTCAGCCAGAAAACCTAAATCATTTTCCAGCTTATCGTAATGCTCAATTTGAGCCTTCAATATCTCATAAGTAGCACGGGTATCTGCCTCAGCTCCATGAGCACCTACTAATTCTTTGGAACAATAGAATTTATAAGCAGCCGATAAAGTCCTTTGCTCCATTTTATGAAAAATAACCTGAACATCAACCACTTTTCTTTTTTTCAGGCTCACATCTCTATCTGCCCTAAGAAACTCCTCTGCCAACAAGGGAATATCAAATTTATTACAGTTAAACCCTGCAAGATCACATCCTTCGATAAATCCAGCAACTTTCTTTGCCACCTCCTTAAAAGTTGGCTTATCCGCTACGTCCTCATTTGTAATCCCATGTATTTCAATCACATTATCCGGAATAGTCATTTCAGGATTTAACCTCATTGTGAGGCTTTCCTCACTTCCATTGGGATTAATTTTCAATATAGACAATTCTACTATCCTGTCAGATACTGTATTGATCCCGGTGGTTTCCAGATCAAAAAATGCAATAGGATTTTTTAAGTTTAAATTCATTTTGATCCTAAGTTTTCTTTAAAATAATAATAAAATTTCACATAAACCCTGTAAGCTAATAACAGAAATTACCAAGCCCACAATAATGAAGTTATAAAACTTGAATTTAAAAAAATATCGGTATCAGGCACCTATCATCATAGGCATAAGTAACATGAGAACATCCTCATCTTCATTCTCTTTTTCCGAGGGAAGCATAATACCGGCACGTGATGGGTCAGACAACTCAAATACAACATCTCCTGAAGGTAAATTTGACAATATCTCAATCAGGAAAACAGATTTGAAACCAATCTCCATTTCATCCCCATCATACTGGCAATTTAACCTTTCATAAGCCGAAATAGAAAAATCAATATCCTGTGCCGAAACGGTGATTTGATTTCCACTCAGCTGAAGTTTTACCAGATTACTGGCCTGGTTTGAAAAAACCGAGACCCGCTTAAGGGAGTTGTATAATTCAATCCTGTCAATAATTAGTTTATTTGGATTGTCTTGTGGAATAACAGAGTTATAACTTGGATAATTCCCTTCTACCAAACGACAAATCAGTTTAAATTCAGACAAGGTAAAAAATGCGTTTTTATCATCAAACTCAATACTCACCTCATTTTCTTCCCTTGGTAAAATAGATTTAAGCAAAGAAGCCGGTTTTTTAGGTAATATAAATGACGCTGCTTTATCTGCACTCGCATCTGTACGGGTATAACGAACAAGCTTATGGGCATCAGAAGCTACAAAATTCACACTTTCTTCTGAAATTTCAATAAAAACGCCATTCATAACAGGACGAAGGTCATCATCAGCGGTAGCAAACAAAGTTTTACTTATTCCTGTTAAAAGAATTTCATGACCCATTAACAAGCTTGCCTTTTTTTCCTCTTTCAACATTGGCAGTTGAGGATAGTCCATCCCTTTTTGCCCTACAATATTGAACTGCCCATTCTCAGAAATAACAACCACAGCCATCGTATCCATATTTATATCAAAGGTAAGGGGTTGTTCGGAAAATTCCTTCAGGGTTTCTGTTAAAATCTTGGCCGGTAAACCAATACTTCCCGATTCACTGGCATTTTCAACCACCATTTTGGTGATTAATGTTGTCTCCAAATCAGAAGCAGTTATTTCAAGGTCATTACCATCCAGTTTAAATAAAAAATTATCCAAAATGGGCAGTGTATTTTTTGCACTAATCACACGACTGATTGCCATTAAATGGCTTAAAAGATCAGCACTGGAGATTACAAATTTCATAGGATTCAATATTTAAATTAATACCAAAAAATCATTTTAAAAGCCTGAAAATATCAGTTACCAATAATACAAAAAAAATAAGTAGCAACAAATACAATTCTCATCCTTTTTTCAAGGATTTATCAAAAGGAAATCATGATATGACCTTTCAACTTAATCCGGATAAAACAGGCAGGATCAGGTAGAATATTTACGTTTCCTGACGATTCCGGCTACGACACCAAATAAAAGCACTAAAAGTACAGGCAACAGGGTATTTATCAATTGCCATTTCAACCTGCCACCTTCCACCTTAACTTTATCCAGCAATCGTAATTTCAGTTCCCTTTCCCGAAGCTCCATTAAACCAGATTCATCAACAAGATAACTTACAGAATTAAGAATAAAATCTTTATTTCCATAGGTTTGTTGTGTCAACCTATCCTGTCCCAGGGGTAATGAAACAGGCTTTCCTCCCTGAAAACTGACATCATTCCTTATAAGGTCCCCATCCGAAATAACGATCATTCTGGCAGGCACACTTTTATCCAAGAAATCAAACTTATGATCAGGAACAATGGCTTCTACCATCCGGTTTCTATACGCTGAATTAAACCGGCCTTCCAGAAGCACTGCCACGGGTAAATATTCTTTTGTAAATGCCTCCCTGGGAAGTGGATTTCTTATATCCATCAGATTAATAAGATTCGGAACTCCAAATGTTTTTGAATAGGAGGAAGATCTTAATAAGATTGTTTTCTCCAAGTCCCCTCCCCCTTCAAGCGTATCCAGCACACTTGCAAATTCAGCCCGTACCAGGTTCAAATTCCTGGAAACAGAGTGTCCGGAACCTTCAAGCAGAGGGTAAAACAACCATGGAACAGGAGTATATTGGGGAGGATTACCAACGATAGCAGTATTTACAGGAATTTTGGCACACTGAATATCCTGGATCAGGTCATCATTGATCCGCACCCCGTATTTAAACAACAAATCATTCAGTTTCAGATCCCTGAGAAACGCAAGTGTAATACTGGAATACATCAGGCTATCCATATCAACCGCAACAGGATCAAGCAACCATAAAATACTCCCACCCTGCATCAGGTACTGATCCAACACCAATTTATCGGGTTCATTAAAAGCTTTGGTAGGATTAGCAACAATTACTGCCGCATAATTATTCAAAATACCCGGCTTTCCCCCGATCTTACCCCTGTCAATTGTATAATACCTGGAAAGCTCCTTCGAGATATCCTCAACCTGTGGCTCATACAACTCACCATGACCTTCAATAAAAGCAATTTTATAGATCGTGTCTGTAGTTATTGCTTCAATGGCCCTTACAAATTCATATTCCAGGTTCTCCATGGATCTGTTTAAATTTTCACTGGCCGGTAAACCGGGGTTATTTAACAGCAAATTTACAGACATCTCCTTTCCATTAAAACTAATAATAGCACCCGGGAAGAGTGTCTTTTGTGATTTGCCACCTTCCTTATCACTTGATTTTACATTTAATGGATGTAATCCTTTTTCAAACAGCTCTTTATAAATTTTATTTCGTTCTTTAAGGTTTTGTTCATTTGAAGGGTTAACAAAATCAAAACTCACTTTTCTTTTTGAAAATACCCTAAATTCATCCAGTAATTCTTTTGTAGCCTGTTTTAATCGTTTAAAACCAATGGGCATATCACCTTCCAAATAGACTATTACAGAAACCTCACCCGGCAATTCTTCAAGAATGCTACGGGTAGTATTGGATAGAGAATATCTATTTTCTGATGTTAAATCTATCCTGAAAAACCATACGGAACTTAAATAGCCTACAACACCAATGATCAGGAGGATCAACAGTAGTTGCAAAATATTCTTTATGATTCTTTCTTTCTTTTTCAAAACAATAACTAATTATCGGTTAAAACCATTTTCTACTCTGCAAAATAAATTTTGTGACCGACAGAAATAACAAAATAACACTTAAATAATAAAATATATCCCTTGAATCTATCACTCCACGGCTCATGGAACGATAATGCTCATTTATCCCTATCCTAATGATCAACTGATCAATAGAATAAAAAACAGACAGTGCACTAATGGAATCAAAGCCTGCATACAGAATAAAACTAAGCAATATTGCCAATAAAAAGGAAATGATCTGGTTATCAGTTAAAGAAGAAGTGAATATCCCAATTGAAACATAGATTGCCGCAAGAAAAAATAAGCCTATAAAAGAGCCCCAAAAACCACCAACATCAATATTCCCAACAGGGAAACTCAGATAATAAACTGAAAAGTAATATACCAGGGTAGGCAATAAGGATAGTATTACAAGGGTAAGGCTGGCTAAATATTTGGCAATCACAATTTCAAAATCACTCAAAGGCTTCGTAAACAATAGTTCAAAAGTCCCGGAACGCCTTTCCTCTGAGAACATCCTCATGGTCACAGCCGGAACAAGAAACAAAAATACCCAGGGAGCAATAACAAACAATGTATCCAGGCTGGCATAGCCACTGTCAAACACATTTAACCCGCCGGGGAAAATCCAGATAAAAAAACTATTTGATAAAAGAAAAACAATTATGACAAAATACCCGGTAAGCGTACTAAAAAATGAGCTGATTTCTTTTCTGAAGAGGGCTAACATTATCTGATTTTGATTTGCAAAAATAAATAAAAGTCTTTAAACCCAAACTATTAAAAAGATAATTCTTATTTGCAGTGTTAAAGCATAAGTTTCATCATGCTTCAATTGATGGCCCAATAAATAAACTCTTATGGATTCCTGCAATGGAGTAAAGCCCTTATCTTTTAAACCAAAACCATAATTAATACAACAGCAAAAGCATAGATCATTGTTGCTCCCAGTACGCCTCTGGCTGTTTTTAGCAAATCTATCCAGATAAAAATAAAAAATAATAATAAATTTGGAACAACGGACAAGCTAAGAAATTTTGTCAGCACATGAGTTGATGAAAGGAAATTAAAATATTCCACCATATTTCGCTCCCCTGAGAGATTCAGGTAAATCAGGAAATAAGTAACTATAGGAGCAATCATTCCCGGCACCAGGCCAAAAGCAATTTTATTCCATTTTCCCTTCACTTCAAAACTATCTTTAAGTTTCATTATTAAATTATTTGCTAATCACTGTAGATTTGTCCCCGAACCAAAAGAATATTTAAAATGTTCGCTTCTCCAATTCCTGGATGTAATCAAAACATGTATAATCAACACGTATAGGCACAATTGATGCATAATTATTTTTTAAAGCCCACTCATCCGTGTCTTTTGCATCCGGTTCATTGTTATTAAAGTGGCCGGTAAGCCAATAATAATCCCTGTTAAAGGGATCAGTTCTTTTAACAAACTCCTCCTTCCAAAATCCCTTTGTCTGCCGACAGATTTTAATCCCTTTTAGCGAGCCTTTACTAACAACCGGAATATTTACATTCAAACATATCTCAGTTGGAACACCATTTTTCATCACCTCTTTTATGACCCTTCTGCTGATATCTTTAGCAAGCGTAAAATCAGCATCCTGAGAATAATCCAGAAGAGAAAACCCAATCGAATGGATACCATTTACCCCTCCTTCAATTGCAGCAGCCATTGTACCTGAATAAAGCACACTCACCGATGCGTTTGAGCCATGATTTATCCCGGATAATAAAAGATCCGGTTTCCGGTCCAGTAACTGGTTTAACGCCAGTTTTACGCAATCAACCGGTGTTCCAGAGCAAGAATAAATCTTTAAGCCTTCCTTTTCCTTTTTTGAATCAACCCTCACAGGCTGTTTAATAGTTATTGCATGTGACATACCAGATTGGCTATCATCTGGTGCTACTACAATCACATCACCAAATTCTGAGGCAACTTCAGTTAAAGCTTTCAAGCCCCCGGCCAGTACCCCGTCATCATTTGTTATTAAAATAAATGGTTTCAATCCCATAGTTCAATTTCTGTTTTTGCAAATATAGGGAAAACGGCATAAGTTTCCATATTCTCTTTTTCAAAATCAAAAATTAAAAATTTACCAGATCATAAATTTAAAGACCTTTTTAAATATGGGGACCTCTAATAATTACTTCGCCTCAAGAAAGGAATTATTAGAGGTCACCTATAAATCACCTGTTACAAATACATTGAAAAGTTAAAACAAATTGTTATAACATGGAAGCAATGTTATTAATCTTTGAAGAAACAGGAACTTTGATTTAACCCATTTAAACCTTATGAAATTTTTCAAATGAAATTCACTACTTTTGTGCGATAAAAAACCGGGAAAGTGTATTTACTTTTCCACCAGCCAGCAAACTTATTATAAAGTTTGACTTAACCAGTGAATTGAAAACATTAATAAACAAAATAAACCGTGAAAATATCATACAACTGGATCAAGGATTATGTGAATTTTGACATTGACCCTATAAAAACAGCTGAGATACTGACAAATACAGGACTAGAGGTTGAAGGAATTGAAGAGTTCGAGACTATTAAAGGTGGTCTAAAAGGAGTGGTTATCGGGGAAGTGCTAAGTGTCCGAAAACATCCGAATGCTGACAGTCTTACCCTTACTGAAGTTAGCCTTGGAAATGGGAATATTGTTCCGATTGTTTGTGGGGCACCCAATGTAAAAACCGGCCAGAAGGTTCCGGTTGCCACAGTAGGCAGCCTTTTGTATGATGGTGATAAGAGTTTCAAAATCAAGAAATCCAAAATCCGGGGAGAAGTTTCAGAAGGAATGATATGCGCGGAAGATGAGTTAGGCCTGGGTAGTTCTCATGATGGGATTATGGTTCTGGATAGCGAAGTACCTTCGGGCACATTGGCAAGTGATTACTTCAAAGTTAACAAAGAAACTGTTTATGAGATTGGCCTTACCCCTAACCGGATTGATGGAGCCTCCCACTATGGTGTAGCCCGTGATCTGGCAGCTTATCTCAATCAGTTTGAAGAAACAAAGGCCCAGCTACCCTCAGTTGATTCTTTTAAAATTGATAATGAAGATCTGATAATTCCTGTTCATATTGAAAATACTAAAGCCTGCCAACGATATGCCGGAGTTACGCTTAAAAATATAAAAACCGGCCCATCTCCAGAATGGCTGCAAAACAAGCTAAAATCTGTAGGGCTTACGCCTATAAATAATATTGTAGATATCAGCAATTATGTATTACATGAAACCGGTCAGCCTCTACATGCCTTTGATGCAGATAAAATTAACGGTAAAAAAATTATTATTAAAACGCTAAAAGAAGATAGTAAATTCATTAGCCTTGATGGTGAAGAAAGAACCTTGTCAGACAAAGACCTGATGATTTGCAATGATAAGGAAGGAATGTGTATTGCAGGGGTATTTGGAGGAATTAAATCAGGTGTTAGTGACAGCACAACATCAATTTTTCTTGAAAGCGCCCGTTTTGACCCGGTTTATATCCGTAAAACATCCCGGCGTCATCTGCTAAATACCGATGCATCCTTCCGTTTTGAACGTGGTTCAGATCCGGAAATGTGCATTTATGCATTAAAAAGGGCAGCTCTTTTAATAAAGGAAATAACCGGTGCAGAGATTAGTTCTACTATTCAAGATGTATATCCGAAACATTTTCAACCGGTAACTATTAAGCTTTTTTACAATCATCTTGACCGACTTATCGGTAATTCCATTCCAAAAGATAAAACAAAAGCTATTCTGAGATCCCTGGATTTTGAAATTCTTAAAGAATCAGCTGATCTGCTACTATTAAAGGTTCCCCTTTACCGTGTTGATGTAACCAGAGAAGCCGATGTAATAGAAGAGATACTAAGGATTTACGGATACAATCAGGTAAATATTAATCAACGCAGTAGTAATTCAGTTAACCATTTTGACAAGCCAGACAAAGAAAAAATAATTAATCAGATTGCTGATCTGTTAACATCCAATGGGTTTTTTGAGATCATGTCAAATTCTTTAAGTAAAGACATTTATTATGAAAACAATACTGCTTTTGATGAAAAATTTTCGGTAAATCTTTTTAATCCATTAAGTCAGGACTTGAATGTAATGCGGCAAAGCCTCATTTTTGGAGGATTAGAAGCCATTGTATATAATATAAACCGAAAAAGAGGCAACCTGAAACTTTTTGAGTTTGGTACATGTTATCAATTAAAAAATAAAGAAAAAGGAGTTGATTCTACAAAGAATTTTAAAGAGGAACAAAAACTTGCTTTACTGGTTACCGGTAATGTAGATGAAGAATCCTGGAACACAAAAGAGAAGAAAGCCGATTTTTATTTCCTTAAAGGAATTATTAGCAGGATTCTACAAAGAGTTGGAATCAATGAAAAGAACCTGGTTATTTCTGAAGAAACCAGTGATATTTTTAGCGAAGCATTAAAATATTCCATCACTGGAAAAGAGCTGGTTCAATTTGGCACTGTATCAAAAGCTACGCTAAACCAGATGGAAATTAAACAAGCAGTTTATTTTGCTGAGTTTTCATTTCAAACAATCCTGGATAATTTAAAAAACACCAGGATTCAATTCAGTCCACTTCCCAGATATCCTGAAGTAAAAAGAGACCTTTCCCTTCTCCTGGATCAGGGTATCAGCTTTGAACAAATTCGTGAGCTGGCGTATAAAACTGAAAAGAGGCTATTAAAGAATGTCAGGATATTTGATATTTACAAAGGGGATAAAATCAGTATTGACAAAAAGTCTTATGCTGTTAACTTCACCATTCAGGATAGCGAGAAAACACTTACAGACAAGCAAATAGATAAGGTTATGCGCAATCTTATTCATGTATTTACTACTAAACTAGGAGCAGAAATACGCTGATTATATGGCCCGAATTGAAATTAAACAGGTTGATATTACCAGTCTGAAGATTGATGCCATTGTAAATGCCGCAAACAACAGTTTACTTGGGGGAGGTGGTGTCGATGGTGCAATTCACAGGGCTGCCGGCCCTGGTTTATTGGATGAATGTCGTCAATTGAATGGATGTAAAACAGGAAATGCTAAAATTACAAAAGCTTATAACCTGCCTTCACTGTTTGTTATTCATACTGTGGGGCCCATTTGGAATGGAGGCAACAATAATGAAGAAGCATTGCTCGCCTCAGCATATAGAAGTAGTTTATCCCTTGCTTTTCAACACAAATTAAAGACAATTGCTTTTCCGAATATAAGTACAGGAGTATATGGATTTCCCAAAGAAAAAGCTGCAAAGATTGCCATTCATGAGGCTGAGGTTTTCTTACAGGAGAATACTGAATTTAAAAAGATAATTTTTGCCATATTTGATGAAGATAATTTGCGAATCTACAATAAACTTGTCCAATTTACGAAGTGACTAATGATAAAAAAGTCAATTAAGTCTGTTCATAAATACCTATCACTGGTAAAATTCAGTCATACAATCTTTGCTATGCCATTTGCCATTATAGGATTTTTCCTGGCAATTGGCTCAAACTATTCAGATCTTAGCTGGAAACTATTATTATTGGTTATTTTATGTATGGTTTTTGCGCGGAATGCAGCAATGGCTTTTAACAGGTATGCTGACAAGGAAATTGACATAAAGAATCCGCGTACTGCTATCAGGGAGATCCCTGCCGGTATTATCAAACCTAAATCAGCCTTGCAGTTTACTATAATAAATTCATTTTTATTTATTCTTACCACCTGGTTTATTAACACTTTAACCTTTCACCTTTCTCCTGTTGCCCTCTTTATTGTTTTGGGTTATAGTTTAACAAAAAAATTCACCTCCCTGTGCCATTTTGTATTAGGCCTGGGGTTATCCCTGGCTCCTATTGGGGCATATATTTCGGTAACCGGAAAATTTGATTTGATCCCCCTCATGTTTTCTATGGTAGTTTTATTTTGGGTAAGCGGTTTTGACATTATTTATGCCCTTCAGGATGAAGAATTTGATAAACAGGAAAACCTCAAGTCCATTCCAGTAATGCTGGGAAAAAGAAAGGCACTCAGTTTATCAGTAATTTTACATGGCATTTCTGCCATATTTATAATTCTTCCCGGCATTCTGGCAGACTTTGGCATTTTATATTGGCCGGGCGCTTTCATTTTCATTTCCCTTCTAATCTATCAACATTCACTGGTTAAACCTACTGATTTAAGTAAAGTAAATATTGCATTTTTCACCACCAATGGCATTGCCAGTATTGTTTTTGCTATTTTCACTATCGGGAGCCTCTATTTTTAATGGATTTATTCTATTTTTATTAATTCTTATTTTGTTGAAATAAGCATAGAACTGCGTTACTGTTACAATTATTTATCGGAGTTAGCCTCAACTTTTTATTCATGAAACATATTGACAAGTTCATCTTTCTAATAATTGTTATTCTGCTGAGCTGGTTGTTTCATCGAAATGTAATTAATGAATTCCCTTCTTATATACATGCCTGGAGTCAATCTGATCATTATGCATTGGCCATTGGATTTTTAAAGAATCATTTTGATTTTTTCCACCCTGTAACTTATAACCTTAATCCTCAATTCCCGGGGAATTTCCAACAAGTCAATGCATCCGGTATTACACCTGCAGACTTTCCTATTCATCACTTTGTGGCGGCACTGATTATGAAAATATCCGGAGGTGTAAACCCATGGTGCTTCCGGCTATATGTACTATTTTACAGTATAGTAGGTTTATTTTTTCTTTACAAACTGAGTTATTTACAAATTAAGCAAAGGGCGCTTTCTATTTTTGTTGTCATTTTTGCATCCACTTCTCCTGTTTTTGTTTATTACCAGGCTGGATTTATTCCCTCCATTCCATCTCTTTCAAATTTGTTTATTGCTTTATACTTTTATTTCAAAAACCGGGAATCAAACAGGATCAAAGATTTTTTTCTAAGCATTCTCTTTTTCACCCTGGCGGCATTAAGCCGTACTCCATTTAGCATTTTCCTGATTGCTATGGCAGGTCAGGAGCTTCTGCATTTTATTAAATATCGAAAATTCAATATCACAAAGCTCTTAAGCATAGCTTTTTCATTTCTGGTTATTAGCTCCTATTTTCTGTATAACACCTATCTGAGGCATAAGTACGGATCAATTTTCTTATCACAACCCATGCCACCTGAAAGTTTACACGATTTTTTTATCCAACTAAAACAGGTTTTCAAAAACTGGGGATTTCAATATTTTTCAATTTTCCAACTTATATTCCTGATAATTGGATTAATCTATAAAGCATTCCGGATTTTCAAGAAACAAAATACTCTTAAAGAAAGCTATTCTCTCTTATTATATGCTGGAATTGCATTTTCAGGAACCTTTCTTTATTTTATACTGATGATCAAACAGTTTCCTGCCCATGATTATTATTTCCTGGATACTTTCTTTCCTGTCATCATACTTTTAACCATCTGGATTTTAACAGGAGTCCCTAATTTTCAAAACAGGTTCTTGCTTCCGGCTTATTTTGTTTTATTGCTGTTCATCTCAGGTTTTGTCTTCAATTCCAGTAAAATACAAAAAGAAAGACGACAAACAGGATTCTGGGATCGAATTCAGATTACCAGTGAAAATTTCACCAACTCAAAAACATTGCTGGATTCAATAGGAATTGAAAAAGATGCTAAAATACTGGTAATTGATGCTTATACACCTAATATCCCTTTTATTTTAATGGACAGAAAAGGCTATGCTGTTTTAACAAGTTCTAAAACAAATATTCAGAAAGCACTTAGCTGGGATTATGATTATATTGCAATTCAGGATGGTTTTTTAATTACTGAAGTCATTAACGCTTATCCTGATATAATAAAGCTAATTGAAAGAATAGGTGGCAATGGGAAAATTTCAATCTACATAAAACGTAAAAAACTCAAAAAGACCAATATCTCCGATTTTTTACAACTTAACATGAATAAATCCCTTCTCACTAAGAAAATAAACTTTGACTCAATTCCTGGTGAATGCTGGATGCACACTGATTCTGTTTATAATGAAAAAACTAAATCAAGAACAGGCATACTCACACCAAATGAAGAATTTGGCCTGACCTTATCTTTAACCAATAAAAATAACAAAATAATAAAACCCGGTAAAGTATTCTTTGAAGGGAAATTTCTTTTTACCGGAGAGGTTCACCAATTATATCTGGTTGTATCACAAAAAAACACAAATTTAAATTATTACATGCAAATTGAAGTCAAACCCGACACAAAAAACAAAAATAACTGGCAGGATATATCTCTATTATTCACCCCGTTACCTGGAATAGATATTTCTGAGGCAGAGTTAGCAATCTACCTTTGGAATATGGGCAGGAATACAGTATTTTATGACAATATTTCAATCAGTCTATTTTAATTAGCAAAAATTTCGCAATTTTATTTCTAATTAATAAGACTATATTGAAAAAAATCATATTCTATCTTTAAAATAAAAAACTATATTTGCAGGATATTTTATTTTTAATTTTTTTTTATTATGAACATTTACGTAGGAAATCTTAATTACAACATCAGTGAAGATGAATTAAGAGAAGTTTTTGAAAAGTATGGCGAAGTTACTTCTGCTAAAATTATTTCTGACAAATATTCAGGAAGAAGTAAAGGTTTTGGTTTCATTGAAATGTCAAATGACAGTGATGCTGACGAAGCAATTGAAAATCTTGATGGTGCTGATGTAAAAGGCAGGAACCTGAAGGTAAACAAAGCCAGGGAAAGAAAAGAATATTAAATCCGGAGATTACTCCCTAATTTTAATATCTTATAGACAACTCACACATAATCAGAGAATTGTCCGCTACTAAAAAAATAAAAAGTTTTGACAATAGTCAAAACTTTTTATTTTTCCAATAGATCCTTATTCGTATGGAAGAATAGGATTATATATTTAACCAAAACTATGCATTAGAAAGTTATTACTGCCTTTAAATGCATAGCGATAAAGATTATCATCCATTTTGACAAAACAACAAAATGGTAATTATCTAAATCGGGGTTAGCCCTTGCTATATGCAGACCTGCCCATCCGGTCAGGTGGGTAGTTCGTTGTTTCACAACTCCTGCTACATAACCCGGGTTAAATGTCAAATTTTGCTCTTCTTGATGATTAGAACTTCCAGCAGCAGCTATACTTAGCCTATGGTTATTATTTACCCTATTAATAAGAGAACCTTTTACCAATGTATAAATTAAGTTCACTCAGGGATTGTATCTCCTGAGAAGAATTCCCTGATCTTACATAAAACCTTTCAGTTTTCTTCCCTGACTTATCCACTAATGTAACATATACAGGTTCCTGTCCCTTTTCAACTTGGATTACACAGATATGATGCTCACTAAGCTCTGGGAAATCAACAGTTATGTTATTTGTTGTAAATGAAATGCCAAATTGTGTATTTAAAAGGTTTCTTAAATGAATCTCAAAATAATCACGGCCAAACTTTTTTAGCGAATTAAAGTCAGATTTAAGTCCCAGAACTGTTTCATTATCATCCACTCCAATAATAAGAATTCCCCCATCACCATTACTAAATGCAGCTACAGTCTTTAGAGCTACCTCCTCCAATCTGGGATTTACCCTATTTTCTCTTAAGTCCCATCTTAAAGTTGACTTAAATTCAAGATTTTTATTTTCATCTCTCTTAACCAGCTCTTCAAAATTAAAATCACTTCTATCAACCTTGATATTATTTTTCATTAACAGCGAACTCTTTTTCCATCTCCGATAATACAGCAATAGATATAACACTATAAGAACTAAAAATACGGCTAATATAAAATACAGATTTTGCTTAACTTTTCCTATCAGAAGTTCATTTTCCTTAATAGCAATCCCATATGAGACCGGATAAAGACTGGCTGTCTGAACCCACCAACGCTCATCATTAAGATTAAAAGTAAGTGTTCCCTTATGAGTATCATCAGCCATATCCAAACTCTTTACAATAAGGTAAAGTACAGAATCTCGTGAAGCTATACCAGACAGATCACCATTATTGTGAAAAATAAGAGTATCATTTTTCAGAGCAGGAATCTGAATAATATCTCCATCACTTGTCTTTACAAAAATTTTTCTGTCTTTATACCACTTATACCTTGTTAAAGCAAAAACAACCTCTCTAACAGGAATCTCTAAAGTAACTGTGGAAGTTTCATTGATAAAAACTGTGCCCTCCAGAACCGGTATCTTTGTGTATTGAGATTGAGCCTCTCCTTTCCAGCTAATACTGGTATCATTAATACCAGTATTAGCTGCCCCTGTGAAACTACTGCCTGCATTTATGTTTATTATTTCACTCCAACTGCTAATTTCCTTTCCGGGTTCTTTAAACCGTTGCCATGTATATAAAGAATCTCCCTTACTAATAGATGGCCGAATACTAGCCACATATGAAGCTTTATCCCTGTACATCACAAATTCCTTTCCATCATTCTCCCTATAAATAATAGTTGAAAAAACCGGATGTGACACAAAAAAATTATAGGAATTTCTTTTTAAGGACATTTCATTATCTAAATCAATATTCACATCCTTAACCAGCTTCACAATTTCAGCAAAGTCTGCCCCAATTGGTTTGAAAAATACTTCCAGGTCTTTTCCCAACTGTGTAGATATATTGGCTATAATTTCTTCCGAAAACAAAGAATTCTTCTTACTCTTTACCAATAATATAAGCAGGATAATTATGATTCCCAATACAGCAATTGATATCCATTTAGTTTGATTTTTCATCATAATAGAAAACATAGTGTGCAAAAGTGAAAAAAAAAGCCCATTGTTCAAAAAATCTCAAGACTAATAATAATAAATGAGCATTTTATCTAACTTTGGTTTTTATTAATTTTATTATTAGATATGCAAAAACTTTTTATACTCACAACGATCTTATTAGTGTTTTCAGCCTGCGATTCGTATAAAGTCAACCAAACTTATGACAAAAACACTGATTTCAACCAATACCAGACTTTCAGTTTTCACCCATGGGACAGCGAGAATTCTAGTAGTATTAATCGCTTTGACCAGGAAAGAATAATCTCCTCCGTTTCTAAAGAACTAACAAGCAAAGGATATACCCATATTAATGACCAGGGAGACCTTATTGTGGACATTTTCATAATTATTGACAAGAAACAAGGAACTACAGCCTACACAAGCCATTATGGGAGTCCATATTGGGGTGGCTATGGCTTCTATGGCTATGGATATGGATATTCCCCTGGATATTATTCAACAGTTGTAGGAACATACAATTATATTCAGGGAACTGCTATTATTAATTTATTTGATCGTTCAGAAAAAAAATTAGTGTGGCAGGGAACTGGTGTAGGAGTAGTAAATCCTGACAGAAATGAAAGAAATGCCACCATATCTAAATCTATAGGAAAAATATTTTTTCACTTTCCAAAAAAGAAGAAGAAAAGGTAAATCATAATAAATAAACATACCAACCTTAAATCTATATCAATATTTTAGAATAATTGCATCCTGTTATTATTTATCTATTTTTGTCGCAACATTCAAATAAACAGTTCAATTCATGAGCCTTATTATTAAGGAAGTCAGTAAAAAAAAAGAACTCCGGAAATTCATTCATTTCCCAGCCAGCATACACAAAAATCATAGTTCCTGGGTTCCTCCAATTTATATGGATGAATGGAGCCTGTTCAATCCAAAAAAAAATAAAGCCTATTTATATTCTGATGTGATTATTCTTTTAGCATATAAAAAGGAAAAGATAGTAGGTAGGATTATGGGGCTTATTAATCACAAATACAATGAGATCCATAATGAAAAACACGGGCGATTTGCATTTATGGATTGCATAAATGACCAGGAGGTCGCAAATGCTCTGATTTCATTTGTGGAGGGATGGGCAAAGGAAAAGGGAATGCTAAAGTTAATTGGGCCCCTGGCTTTCTCAGATAAGGACCCACAGGGTTTTTTGATAGATGGTTACCAGCATATGGCTATTCTTGACACTGCCTGCAATCATCCATACATGAATGATCTGATAATAAATGAAGGGTTTGAAAAGAAAGTTGACCTTAATGATTATCTCCTGAAGATAGATGGGAAAGTTCCTGGAATGTACCAGGCTATTTATAAGAGATTAATGAAAAATTCAAATTATAAAATAATTGAGTTTAAAAAGAAAAAAGAGTTAAAACCATATATCCTGCCAGTACTTGAATTGATGAATAATACTTATGAAAGGATATATGGTTATGTTCCTCTTACCAAGGAGGAAATGAAGGAACTTGCACGACGATATATACCAATTCTTGACCCTGATTTTCTAAAAGTAGTTAGCCTGGATGGAAAGGTAGTTAGTTTTGTAATTGCTATCCCGGACCCCGCAAAGGGTTTAAAAAAGGCTAAAGGCTATCTTTTCCCTTTTGGCATTTTCCATATTTTCAGAGCAATAAAAAAATCCAAACGACTGGTTTTATTGCTAGGTGCCGTGGAAAAAGAGGAAAGAGATAAAGGAATCGATGCATTAATGGCATTTAAAATATATGAATCAGCAATTAGAAGAGGTATGACCTGCATGGAAAGCCATTTGATACTTGAAACAAATACTAAAATGAATGCTGAGATTATAAGAGCTAGCGGAGAGAGCATTAAAAGGTTCCGTATTTACCAAAAAAACTTATAGGTGTTTCAAATAATTCAATCTGAACCCAGAATGAAAAAAATATCGATTATCATCCCGGTTTATAATGAAGAGAATACAATTCTTGAAATATTAAACATTGTTTCGGAAGTAAAATTAATAAATGATATTGAAAAGGAAGTTATTCTTGTAAATGATTGTTCAACAGATGAAAGTGGAAAAGTAATTCTGGCATTTATAAACCAAAAAGGAAACGAAGGTTTCAAATATTTTATTCAGAAAAAAAATATGGGTAAAGGAGCAGCATTACACAGGGGGATTTATGAAGCTACCGGAGATTTTATCATTATTCAGGATGCTGACCTGGAATATGATCCATTTGAATATAACAGGCTCTTAAAACCAATTGTTGATGGGTTTGCTGATGTAGTATATGGCTCCAGATTTAGAGGGGCAATGCCTCACCGGGTCTTGTTTTTCTGGCATTCTATAGGCAATAACTTACTTACTTTCCTTTCAAACATGTTTACTAACCTTAACCTTACAGACATGGAGACCTGTTACAAACTGTTTAAGGCAGATGTAATTAAAGGGTTGAAACTAAAAGAAAAACGATTTGGCTTTGAACCTGAGGTAACAGCAAAGATTAGTAGAATACCAAAACTTCGTATTTATGAAGTAGGCATTTCATATTATGGCAGGACTTACGAGGAAGGAAAAAAAATAAACTGGAAGGATGGAGTGCACGCAGTCTATTGTATTTTAAAATATGGCATCTTTTCTAATAGTTAACTCAAGCATTAAAAGCGATACCTTACCCCAAAGCCGAGCCATTCCTTAAACTGCAGTTTAGCTTTTCGGCCTGTTTCATTGCCGGCATCGTCATAAACAGGAAAAGTAACATCTGTATCATATTTCATGTGGGTTGAAAAGCTAAAACTAAAGAAAGGGCCAAGCTTTACAACTAATAATGCTTCCCAATCAAGATCAATTTTGTCAAATCCTTTATAATCCGTAAAAAAGTGCAGTCTGTTTTCAAGTCCAATGTCATCTGAGAATTTATAAATGTGCCTGGCCTTCAAATACAATCCAACCTCGTTTTTTGCCATTTTACCCTCAGCAACTCCATATTGTGTTTGATCTACATTTGCTGTATCAATTACAAAAACTGCTTTGTATGTTAAAGGTGAAAACAAAACTGATGTAGTCTTCTTTGGTTTAAACTCAAAACCTAATGAAGAGTACAAATTACCAGGTGACATGAATGATGATACAACGGTAGTTACATCCGGATAATTATAACCCCTGGCCAACTGGCTTTTTAAATTAAAGCTAAAACTATAGTACCATTTTTTAGAAGCTTTTATTCCAAAATTTGAACTGGCCTCCCAGGTATCTGTATTTTTTCTTATTCCATCTGAGGATAAGGCAATAAATCCGAGTTTTAATCGAAAATAGTTATCCCAAATATAAATACCTTTTTTATAATCTGCATTTACTATACCTCTAAATAATGTTGATAATGAACTTTCTCCACCTTTTGTCCAATTCTTTACATAAATCTGTGAAATTGTTAGTTCACCTATACCATCATAACTCCACGGATTTGGTTCAATTTTTATTAGTTGAATTTTTTTAAGACTTTCATCAACTGAAAGCTTTTCAAAGCTAAAGTTTACTTTTTTCTTACTTTTCCGGAACCTTATAGAATAATCATCGTCAATAAAAAACTTCAATTTCCCTCCATCATAGGCCTGAACCCATATACCCACTGAATCCAATACCGCATTTTTCAACCAAAAGCGCCTTATTTCCAGAGAATCCCTGGGAATTACAATATGTGTAGAATCCCCAACAAAATTATGCAACCAAACGCTTGTAGAATCCTCCAATAATACGTAATCAAACATGGCACTCAGGGCATACCTTACAGAATCATCCAGGTATTGATTTACAGGAAATTTTGCGACAGATAGTGTATCAGGTTCTCCTATCAATACTTTCTGATAAAGGGTATCAAGATACACAGAATCCATAGCTTTAAATCTTGCCAGGATAGTGTCATTTATATTCACCGGACTATAGTTTGCATCGATTAATGCCAAAGAATCAACTTCATCCATACTCAAACGGGTTGAATCACCCGTAAGTAAAGTATCCTGGGTAATTACCGGTGGTATTATCCCAGGTATCATCTCTTTAAAAGGAAATTCCTCAAGAAAGGTTATTGTTGTATCAATCGGCCCGTTTTCAACATAAAGTATCAATCTTTCTATTGCCTTCTGAAGTGTTGTATCAATCCCAGGTCTGTCTTTGTTTGCAGCAGAATACTTTTTAAGGATCTTTAAGGACTGATTAACATCTAAGCTGATTGGTTTAGTAACAATTTGTACACCCCTTAAAGTAGAGTCGTTCACAGAAACAGGAATAAGCAAAGTATCCCTGGTATTAAGCAGAAGGGAATCAGTCTGAGAAAATGCAGAAACCCCAACAACACTTATAAAAATAATAAGCACTATCCGTAACAGTAAATGACTATTTCCCCTTTTGAAATTCATATAAAACTACAAACTTACTAAAACAAATGTTGTTGGTCGCAATTTTTGTTTTCAGAATTTTTCAGAATCGATCTATCCCAAATCCATATTTTTTACTAACTTTGCCTAACATTCTGATAAACAGATGAAATCAAATTTGCTATTATATACACTACCCCTTTTTCGTTTTTTGAATATCAAAAACAGGGATCATTATACCTGTTAATGATTTCAAATAAGTCTTCGCATCAAATTTCATTCCAATCAAATTTTCTGACTTACTTATTTTGAATATTTTTTCTGATTTATCAGAGACCTATACTATATACTCACAATTAATTATTTTAGTATTCATCAACAATGTTTTTTTTAATAATCATCATTCACTTTTTAAAATTCCATTGTTTTTTTAGCCAATACATATTAAAATGAAAATCCCATACGCAGAACCTTTTAGAACAAAAATGATTGAAAACATCCGGTTAAGTACTTATAATGAAAGACAAACCTGGATCCGAAAAGCTAAATACAACCTGTTTAATCTTCACAGTGACCAGGTTTTTATTGATTTATTAACCGATTCAGGTACCGGTGCTATGAGCGACCGGCAATGGGGTGCCCTGATGACTGGTGATGAAAGTTATGCCGGATCATCATCCTTTTTTAAACTAAAAAAAATCGTAAAAGAACTTACCGGATTTAATTATTTCCTGCCTACTCATCAGGGAAGGGCAGCTGAGAATGTATTATTCTCTGCCATTATTAAAGAGGGAGACATGATTCCCGGAAATGCTCATTTTGATACAACAAAAGGTCACATTGAGTTTCGTAATGCCCGGGCTGTTGACTGTACCATAAAAAAAGCTTATGATACTGAAAGTATGGACCCATTTAAGGGAAACCTGGATATAGAACTTCTCGAAAAAGTTCTTAGTAAAAACCCACCTGAGAAGATTCCCCTGATCATCGTTACACTTACCTGCAATACTACCGGTGGTCAACCGGTAAGTATAGAGAATCTAAAAAAAGTTCATCAACTTGCTCAAAAATACAAAACCAGGGTATTTTTCGATTCCGCCCGTTTTGCTGAGAATGCCTACTTTATAAAAGAAAGAGAAGAAGGATATCAGGATAAAACCATAAAGGAAATTGTTAAAGAAATGTTCAGATATGCAGATGGAATGACAATGAGTAGTAAGAAAGACGGCATTGTAAACATTGGGGGATTTATTGCTTTTAAAAATAAAGACTGGTTCGAAAAAGCTACTGTTTTTAATATTATGTTTGAAGGCTATATTACCTATGGAGGAATGGCCGGCAGGGATATGAATGCCCTGGCCCAGGGACTCGATGAGGTAACGGAATATGATTATTTAAAAAGCCGGATTTCGCAGGTCGCTTATTTAGGAAAGAAACTTACAGACTACGGAATCCCAATTCAAAAGCCCTATGGTGGACATGCCATTTTTGTTAATGCTACTAAATTTCTTACAAAAATTCCAAGAGAAGAATTTCCCGCACAGACCCTGGCAATTGAACTTTACCTGGAGGCCGGGGTTAGGGCAGTGGAAATTGGTGCAATTATGGCAGACCGGGATCCGGAAACGAAAGAAAACAGATATCCTAAATTGGAATTGGTAAGGTTGGCAATTCCCAGAAGAGTATATTCCAATAATCATATGGATGTGGTTGCTGCTGCCTTATCAAACATCTATGAACGCAGGGATAAGCTGACAAGAGGGGTCAGCATTATTAAAGAAGCGTCAATCCTCCGACATTTTACTGTTGAAATTAAACGTTTACAATAAAATCAGATATCCGTTTTTATTTCCCCAATTTTTCTATGGTATATGAAGCCTCCACTTTCCTGTAAAATAAAAAGATCTGGTCTGAATTTTTGAAGACCGGGAAAAAATCATCATTTTCGTACAGTAATTAATACTTTGAATGAAAGATCTGACTGTAGGGAAGGAAGGAAAGCTTATATTTAATTTTGCCGTGCCCATGTTATTGGGCAATATTTTCCAACAACTGTACAACATTGTTGATAGTGCCATAGTGGGAAACTACATAGGCAAAGAAGCCCTTGCAGCTGTTGGTGCATCTTTCCCAATAATCTTCACATTGATTTCGCTTATCATTGGAGTTGCCAGTGGGGCCATGGTGGTTATCTCACAATATTATGGTGCTAAGGACATTGAAAAGGTTAAAAGAACAATTGATACTTTCTACATTTTTGTATTTATCTCCTCTATCGTGATATCTGTAGTTGGAGTATTATTCAGTGAACAAATTTTTAAGCTTATGCAACTACCAGAGGATATCCTTCCTCAGGCAAAAACCTATTTTAATATCTATGTTCTTGGTATGATCTCATTTTTCGGGTTTAATGGTACCAGTGCTGTGCTACGTGGACTGGGAGACTCAAAGACACCCCTGTATTTTATGATCATTTCCACTATTATTAATATTGGGCTGGACCTACTTTTCGTAATAGTTTTCAAATGGGGAATTGCAGGTGTGGCTTATGCTACCATTATTTCTCAAACAGGGGCTTTTCTAACTACCATTTTTTATTTAAACAAAACGCATGAGATTATAAAACTCAGGCTACTACAATTAAAATTTGACATCGATCTGTTTAAGAAAAGTTTAAAAATTGGGATTCCTAATGGTCTGTCACAAACTTTTGCAGCCCTGGGAGCAATGGCTATGATGACTATAGTCAATACTTTTGGCACCGATATTATTGCAGGATATTCAATAGCTATAAGGCTTGATGCACTTGCCGTAATGCCTGCCATGAATTTCGCTGCAGCGCTGGCAACTTTTGTTGGCCAGAACATAGGTGCCCGAAAACACGAAAGGGTGCAGATGGGTATGCTTTCTACCCTGGCCATGTCAGGCGTCATTTCCATTCTTGTAACCTTAAGCCTGCAATTATGGGGAGGATCACTATTATCCATATTTACTAAGGATGAAAAGGTTATTCAGGCTGGTTTTGAATACCTTAAAATAGTTAGCTGGTTTTATATTTTATACTCTGTAATGTTCACTCTTGGAGGTGTACTTCGTGGCGCCGGCGATACCCTGGTTCCAATGTTCATTACTTTATTGGCATTATGGATTATCAGGATACCATCTGCTTATTTACTTTCTAAAAGCTTTGGGGAGTTGGGTATTTGGTGGTCCGTGCCTATGGGTATGATAACCGGGGTTATATTAACCCTTATATATTATAAAACAGGTCGGTACAAAACTAAAGGAATCTTTAAATATGATACATAAATACTTTTTCTTGAACTTATTAAGCTAAAAATATTAAAATAGAATTTTAATATTTTACCTTTGACTAAAGAAATTACAGTCCTATCCTGTTTTTCAAAAATTAACTTATTATGATGCAATCAATGACCGGCTATGGAAAAATGGCCTTTGAAGATGAGAAGAGAAAAATAATGATTGAAATAAGATGCCTTAATTCAAAACAATTTGACTTTAATTATAAATCTTCCGGGATTTTAAAAGATAAAGAAGCCCTTTTAAGAGCATTGGTTAATAAGCAATTAAAACGAGGGAAAATAGAAATGAGTATTTTCTATTATAACCTTGAAGATCCTGCTGTTCCTTTAATCAACAAAGAAGTGGTAAGAAAGTATTATGAACAGATCACAAACCTGCAGGAGGGCAATGTTCAACCTGACTTTTTAGAATTACTTCCTGTAATATTAAAATTACCAGATGTTCTGAAAACGGATAAACAAAAACTGGAGGAAGAAGAATGGGAAACAATCAATAAACATGTTATTCAGGTAATTAATGACGTGAACGCCTTTAGGGACCAGGAAGGTAATTCCCTTGAAAAAGATATTAGAGGAAGGGTAATCCTCATCAGGGAGCTTCTCCAGAGAATAATCCCTTTTGAAAAAGAAAGGCTGGAAAAAATCAAAATAAGGATAAAAGAAAGGCTAAACGAATTAAGCAATAGCGTTGATTACGATAAAAATAGATTTGAACAGGAACTAATTTACTACCTTGAAAAGCTTGATATTACTGAAGAGAAAACGAGGCTTAATAATCATATTGACTATTTCATATCATCAATAAAAACTGATGAAGCCATTGGTAAGAAACTTGGATTTATTTCCCAGGAATTAGGGAGGGAGATCAATACCATAGGGTCAAAAGCAAATAATGCTGATATTCAAAAAATTGTAGTTATGATGAAGGATGAACTGGAAAAAATCAAGGAACAATTACTTAATGTGCTGTAAATTACTAAATAGTGTTTGTCCATAAAGTCCGCTATCTTCATTATGTTTGCCTTCAAAATGGTCGTTTACATCAGTAAACTCACATTTTTCAGGCTGTGCAAGCCTCGATATCGAACTTTCTGAATCAAACACCAAGTTTATAGACGAACTCTAAATAATCCTGAAATAAATTTTGACTACACCAGATAAAACATACAATAAGGGTCAGCTAATTGTCATCTCAGCACCATCAGGTGCAGGAAAAACTACAATTGTCCATTACCTGCTACAACAAGACCTGAATCTTGAATTCTCTATATCAGCTTGCAGCCGGGTAAAAAGACCAAATGAAAGAAACAGAGTTGATTATTACTTTTTAAGTACGGCTGAATTCAAACAAAATATTGAACAAAATGAATTTGTAGAATGGGAAGAAGTTTATCCTGATCAATACTATGGAACATTAAAATCGGAACTCCACAGAATCTGGAGCAAGGGTAATCCGGTAATTTTTGATATTGATGTTATAGGAGGTATTAATATAAAAAAGCTTTATAAGAAAAATTGCCTTTCGATATTTATAATGCCCCCTTCCCTGGAAGAGTTAAGAAAAAGGCTAAAAAACAGATCCACAGAATCAGAAGAGAGTCTTAAGAAAAGAGTTGCCAGGGCAAAAAAGGAAATGGATTATGCCGATAAGTTTGACATCACTATTGTTAATGACCAACTTGAGAAAGCACAAAGTGAAGCTGAGGATGCGATCAGAAAATTCCTTAAAAGATGAATCCTGACAAAATATTACTTACGAATTTGATGACAGTATGAAAACAGGCTTATATTTTGGTTCCTTCAACCCCATCCATATTGGGCACATGGCCATTGCGAACTACCTTATAGAATTCACCGATCTGCAACAAATCTGGTTTGTGGTAAGTCCACATAATCCATTGAAAGAAAAAGCGAGCTTGTTAAATGACTACCAACGATTGGAAATGGTACACAGGGCAATAAATGATGATCCAAGGTTCCGAGCTTCCGACATTGAATTCAGTATGCCAAAACCATCCTATACTATTGATACCCTGACCTACCTTAAAGAAAAATACCCACACAAGGAATTCTCACTTATTATGGGTTCAGATAATCTATATTATATTCACAAATGGAAAAATTTTACAGAATTAATCAAAGATTATAAAATTATAGTTTATCCCCGCCCAGGCTACCCGATGGATAGAGAAAAACTCCAGGTTCTTATAGATTATAAAGAACAATTTGAAGAGGTAAATGCACCATTAATGGAGATTTCATCAAGCTTTTTAAGGAATGCTATTAAGGCTGGCAAGAACATATCCCATTTTCTTCCTGAAGATGTATTCAATTATATTGATGAAATGAATTTTTATAAAAAGTAACCTACCCCCAAATTAAATATTTTGCAAACCAAGTCATCCTTCTTTAAACGCTTAATACTGGCACAATTTTTGCATCTATAAATCATTGTTTCTAACCCCCTAGAAAATGAAAATCATTGGTTTAATAATTCTGTTTCCTTTATTTACTTCTGTATTCTTTACAGGTTGTGAGAAAATTAAAGACTCTAATGATAAATATGCACTAGTTACTACTTCAATTGTGGCAACCAGAAAAGATGCATCTGTTTCAGTTACATGGAATATTTCAAATCCTAATTGGCTTAAGAGTTATAATCTTAATGACGATATTGAATATATTAATCCAGATTATTATGAGGTATATCTTTCAAAAAACACAAGTGAAAATTGGGAAATGATTAGAACTATTGATAACTCAAATAGGTACAAAAGTTTTACTCTTACAGGATTAACAAATAATGAGCCCTATTATGTATATCTTAAAGCTATATCCGATAAAGTTAAAAATTCAAAAAGCACTAATATTGCTATGTTCGTTCCTTCAACATATAAACCGACCTATAGTTTCATTATGAAAGATTATTATGGTCATGATATCTATTCCTTCGACAGGAATAATATTAACAATAGTACGTTTGTTTATGCTACCGAATATTATGAATTTAAGCCAAACTTTTCAGCAGCAGCAATCTTTATTGCGAGACTGAATAATGAACCACAGTTTGTGGATATTAATTGCTGGTCTCCTGATTATAATAACAATGGAACAAAGATTGTATATTCATCGGTTAAAGATGAAATATTCGATGGTATAATAAGACCTGAGCATATTACCATATATGATATTAATACCAATCAAATAACCAGGGTTACATCCGGATATTCTGTTAATAAATATCCTGTATGGGCGCCAGATAATTCTTTAATTGCCTTTTCATCATCTGATGAAAGTGATAAACGTTTGGTAAGAATTACAGTATTAAACCCAGAAACACAGGAACATAAGATACTGGAAACCCAATCAGGTCTTTCTCAAGAAATAATAGGCTACAGCCAAATAAATCCTGCATGGTCTTCAGATGGAAAATACATCTATTATACTCTTGTTTATGCAACAAATAATAATATAAACCCTGGCTATTATGATATTTATCGAATAAAAAGTGAAGGAGGAATACCTGAACCTGTATTTGATTTCAATGGAGTTGATTGTTCTCCCCAAATATCACCTGATAATTCAAAATTAGCTTTTCTAACCGACCTGAATGGAAAACTTCAGATATGGGTTTACTATTTTAAAGATAAAAAATTCTATCAACCTTTTGATACGAATATTTATAGCTTCATGAATGGATCACATATCAATTGGAAAGATAATAAAACAATTTTGTTTACTGCATATTCAGAAGAAAAAGGTAAGAAGAACTCCTTATTTTCAATGTCAATTGAATAGTATTTAATATCAATTTTTATCGTAAAACTGAAATTATATACTTTTTAGGTATTATTATCTTCAAGAATAATAATAAGAATTGGTAGAAAAAGCAAGAATTCCAAGATCAATGTCAGAGACTAACTCCATTTTTGCTCATTTCATCCCCAGCTTATAAATCCCACCATTTTATAGAACCTGAATATGCTGAATGATCTGACCTCCCCTTTCCAGTGCTTTTTCATTCAGGGGTATTAAATGATGATACCTTTCCGGTAAGGATTTTTTTAATCCCTTAACTACATTATCAATATCAACCACTGGTTTGACTTCAAGAAAAGCACCAAGAATAATCATATTAAAAGTTCTGGCTGATTCCATTTTTACAGATTCTGCTGCTGCATCGGCCCGGTAAATATTAATATCTTTTCTCTCAGGATGCCGGCTGATACCATTCCCATCATAAATTAATGTACCACCTGGCTTAACTGCTGATTCAAATTTATCCATTGATTGTTGATTCAGTATAATGGCAGAATCAAATGAATTTAGAATAGGAGAGCTAATCCTGTTTTCACTAAGGATCACTGTCACATTTGCCGTTCCACCTCTCATTTCAGGACCATAGGAAGGCATCCAACTCACTTCCATGTCCTGCATAACACCAGAATAACAAAGAATTTTTCCCATTGAGAGAACTCCCTGTCCTCCAAAACCAGCAATAATTATTTCTTCAGTCATTTTAAAAAATTTACATTTTTCTTAATTTTCCATCTTTCATAATCACTTCCAATCACTCTTCCGGCAGTTTAATGTCTCCCAGCTGATAAAAATCAAGCATATTTTCATCCATCCATTTAAGGGATTGGAGAGGTGTCATTTTCCAGCCTGAATTGCAATTTGAAACAACCTCAATAAAAGAAACACCCTTATTCATTGGCTGATACTCAAAAGCCTTTCTAACAGCTCTTTTTAGTTTCCTGACATAGGCTGGTGTATGTACGGCTTGTCGTGTAACATAGTATGTTCCAGGAAGATTAGCAACAAGTTCGGTGATTTTCAGAGGGTGTCCCATTTGCATCCAGTCTCGCCCATATGGAGTAGTTGAGGACTTCATTCCTTCAAGGGTAGTTGGTGCCATTTGACCTCCGGTCATACCATAAATACCATTATTAATAAAAAACATAATAATGTTCTCTCCCCGGTTACATGCATGTATAGTTTCTGCCGTTCCAATTGCTGCAAGGTCACCGTCACCCTGATAAGAAAATACATATTTATCCGGCCATAACCTCTTAATACCTGTGGCCACAGCAGGAGCTCGTCCATGAGCTGCCTCCTGCATATCAAAATCCATATAATTATACATAAATACTGAACAACCTACCGGGGCAACACCAATTACTTCCGACTGTATATCCAGTTCTTCAATAATCTCTGCGATTACCCGATGGGCCGTTCCATGGCCACAACCAGGACAATAGTGCATAACATTATCTGTCAGTACCTTTGTTTTCTTATATACCAGATTTTCTGGCTTGATCATTTCTTTATTGAGTACATTACCTGCCATAATTTATCCTCCTATTATTTGCTTTTTTAAAGCCTCTACAATCTCATCCGGTGTTGGGATAATCCCTCCCATACGGCCATAATGGCCAACTTTAATATTATCATGAACTGCTAACCTTACATCTTCAACCATTTGGCCACTACTCATTTCTACTGAAAGCATCCCCTTTACATGTGAAGTAAGAGCATCAAGCTCCTTATATGGGTACGGCCACAGGCTAATGGGCCGAAATAGGCCAGCTTTTATGCCCTCATTCCTTGCAAGCTCAACAGACTTCTGACAAATCCGGGCACTGGTTCCGTAGGCGACAAAAACATAATCTGCATCATCGCACATAAACTCTTCATACCTTACTTCATTCTTCTCTACCTCCCGGTACTTCCTTTGAAGTTTTTCATTAAACCTTTCATGTCTGGCAGGATCCAGATCCAAAGATGTAATAATATTTCTTTCTCTATCTGGTGTCTTTCCGGTTGTTGCCCAATCAGGAAATTCGGTCATTCTGGGAACCTGCTCCTTAAACTTTACTTTTTCCATCATTTGTCCTATCGCGCCGTCAGAAAGGATCATTACCGGATTTCGATATTTAAAAGCCAGGTCAAATGATAAGCTTACAAAATCAGCCATTTCCTGAACCGAGGCGGGAGCCAGTACAATCAAACGATAATCACCATGACCACCACCTTTGGTGGACTGAAAATAATCAGCCTGACCTGGTTGTATTGTTCCCAGACCAGGACCTCCCCGTGCGACATTCACAATCAGACAAGGTAGCTCAGAACCTGCAATATAAGAAATCCCTTCCTGCATCAGGCTAATCCCGGGACTGGAGGAAGAAGTCATAACTTTTTTCCCGGCCCCTGCGCCACCATATAGCATATTTATGGAAGCCACCTCACTTTCAGCCTGCAACACAACCATGCCTGTTGTTTCATGAGGTTTTGCTACGGTAAGATATTCCATTACTTCACTTTGAGGAGTAATGGGATAACCAAAATAGCCATCGGTTCCCGCTCTGATAGCAGCCTCAGCAATAGCCTCGTTACCCTTCATTAATTGATATTCTTCTGCCATTTTACTAGTTAATTTATATATTACTAAACTTTCACCCTGTAAACAGTAATTACCCCGTCCGGGCATACCACTGCGCAATTTGTACAACCGGTACATCCATCTGCATCATTCAAATATGCGTAATGATAACCTTTACCATTTACCTCTGTTGACATGGAAATCACATGAGTAGGGCATGAAATCACACAAATTTCACAACCTTTACACCCTTCTTCGTCAACAACTATAGTACCTTTAACTTTTGCCATTTATTAAAATATTAAAACGAGTAAGTTCAAAAGTAATTAATTAAATTTAGTAGCCATAGGATTTCTGTTATTAACCCTATGCATTTTGAAAATTTGTATTAAGAAATCCCAGGCTGACTTCTTAATACTTTTCATAATTATGGAGAATGATCGGCATTAAATCTCATCAAACGTTCTTCCAGTAAATTAAATTTTTTTCGTGGCACAAGTGAGACGCAAGCTCTTACTCCTTCTTTCCTGGAGCTACCGGTAATTTCCAATGAAATTGCACTTATACCATAGTAAAGCATTTCTTCCAGCAAGTCCACACCGGCAAATCCCGGATATGAAAACGTAAAATAAAAACCATCTGCTATTGGCTGATCAATATCCTTATCATAAACCAGCTTAAATCCATTATTCAAAAACATTTGTTTCATAATCTTTGCCTTCTCCCCGTACTCCTTTACATCCTCAAAATAATTATAGGAACCATTATTTACCGCTTTTAAAATCCCGGCCAATCCGTATTGAGCAGAATGAGTTACACCGGAAGATAAAGCATATAATGCGCCATAAATCATAGAATATCCAAAACCATCAGAAGTGTAGTACCTTAATAAATCAGGATATTTTCTTGCAAATAATTTATCCGATATAGCCATCATACCCACACGCTGCCCTGCATAACTAAACGCCTTGGAGCTGGATATTAAAAGAATATAATTATCAGTATATTTACCAACAGTTGGCTGATATGGAGGTTTCCCCGCCTGGGAATAATCTTTACGAAAATCCATTCCAAAATAGGCAAGATCTTCAATAACAATTACATCATACTTATTTGCCAGCTCGCCAATTATCTGTAATTCCTCTTCCGTAAAACAGATCCATGAAGGGTTATTAGGGTTCGAATATAGTATACTGGAAATTTTTCCGGTTTTAAAGTAAGTAAGCAGTTTACTTCTTAATTTGGGCCCACGAAAATCATAAATATCAAAAGAGCAATAATCATGGCCCAATACCCTAACCTGCTGCTTTTGAACAGGGAAACCAGGATCAATAAACAGAGTACCTTCTTTTGTGTGGTCATTTCGGTTGGCAACCATAAAAGAAGCCATGGCCCCCATCATTGACCCTACTGTTGGAATACAAGCTTCCGGACTAATGTCAATATTAAGAAATAATTTAATGAACCTTGAAATCTCCTCTTTCAGATCCTTTACCCCTTCAATCATAGGATACTTTGAGGCAACCCCCCTTTTTAAAGCTTCGATTTCTGCTTCAATCCCAACTTTCGCAGGGTCAAGGCCAGGAACCCCCATTTCCATACGGATAAATTCTGTTCCCGTTCTTGCTTCAATCCTGTTTACCAGCTTTACAATCTCACGAATACTTCCCCTACCTATTTTCTCAAGGCCACTATCAAGAATTTCATCCTTAATTACTTTTGCATTTACAGGTGTATTATTTCTCATTCATTTAAAATTTACATTAACATGAACGGTAAATTTAAGAGGCAGTTATAAAGCCGCCTCTTAACAAAACACTTTATTCAAATAGCGGAAGAATTTTATCCAGCCAATTTTTAATCCTTTCATCAGTTTTGTCAGATTCATAATCTTCATCCAATGGCAGGCCAATAAATTTACCATCAATCACAGCATCCGATTCTTTATAATCATAATCATCTGTAGAAGTCTGACCAATAATATGTGCTCCCTTTTCCATCAACAATTCTCCCAAAACACCAAGGGAATCCACAAAATGCAGGGCATAAGTTATATGATCTCCCAGTCCATACAAGGCAATAACCTTATTACTATAATCAATATGATCCAATTCATGGATAAAACTATCCCAATCTTTACTGGGTGTCTCCCTCTGCCAGGTATGACTTCCAATGGTTGATATTCCAAAAATCACTTTATGATATTTGTTAACATCCGCAGCAGAAGCATCCCTAATAGGTCTAAGATCAACCTTATCTTCTCCTAACAGCTTCAATAATTTTTTTGCAACATTTTCAACTGATCCTCCCATTGGACCATAAAAAAGACCTATTTTATTCATGATATTTTGTAATTTTTCAGTTTAGTATTCTCTAATTTCGTTTACAAATATAAAATTATTTTATAAGAAAATTAATGTTTATTATCAGGTTATTGAGCCAAACCAGAACCTCCAATCAGTGTTCAACTTATTAAATACCATTATTTATCCTCTCAATTTTCACCCTGGCATCCACTGCGAATATTTCTTCATCATTACCAAGCAAGGGGTTCAAATCCATCTCCACAATCTCCGGCACCGCTTTAATTAACTCAGACAATTTAAGTAGAATTCCGGCAAAAGCAACTTCATCAACACCTTTCCCGCCGCGAACACCTTTTATTAAGGCATACGATTTTAAGGATTTTATCATACTAAGGGCTTCATTTTCATTTATTGGCAACAAAGCATTTGAGACATCTTTAAGTACTTCAATATAGATCCCTCCAAGCCCACAAAGAAGAATATGACCAAAGTCGCCTTCCTTTATTATACCGGCAAATAACTCCATTCCTGATGCCATTGGTTGAAATAATAAGGCATTGCAATTCTTTATTTTCATCATTTGGACAAATAGCTCTTTTACCTTATCCAGCTCCCTGACATTCAGGGCAACTCCTCCAACGTCAGATTTATGAACTGGGCCTATTACCTTCATAACCAATGGAAACCCCACCTTACCGGCACATATAACAGATTCTTCAACTGTTGTAGCAACTTCCTCCTGAACCCTGGGAATACCTGAAATATCCAACATCCTGCTAACAACTTCAGGCTTTAGAAAACCGTCTTCAGCCTCATCTACAAGTTTCCTTACTTCTTTCCTGTTTATTGTATTTCTAAAATCCGGTATTTCAGCGGGTGAAGGATTTTGCATAACTTTCGATAATGCCTGGCCAAACAAAACCTCATCATGAAAAAATACATTTTTTTTCGACAAAAAGGCATCTATCTCCTCCCTGGCGGTAATCACCGATGGCAAAACCGGATAAATGGGTTTTTTACAAGTCTTCATCTTCTCATCTAACATGGCATAAACGTCAAAAACAGGAAATAGTCCGGGGCTACCAAAAATTACAACCATTGCATCAATCTGATCAAAATCATTTTCACAGACATCAATTATTGCACCAAGCTGCTCAGCTGTTCCAGTAGCCAAAAAATCAATGGGGTTACGTACTGAAGAACCCGGATATAGTTTTGTAAGTAGATCTTCAGCCTTGGGCCCATTAATAGGGGGCAACTTAAAACCACCTTCCGACAAGGTGTCTGTAAGCATTACTGCGGGTCCCCCGGCATGTGTAACAATGGCAATATTTCTTCCTTCCGGAAAGGGGAATTTCAATATGGATGCAACAGTAGCAAGTTCTTCACGCCCATAACAACGAATGATCCCTGCTTTTCTAAACAATGCATCCACTGCCATATCAGAAGATGCCAGAGCTCCAGTGTGCGAAGCTGCAGCCCTGCTACCTGCCTCTGAAGTCCCCGCTTTGATAGCGGCAATTTTACACCCTTTCTTCACCAGTGAACTAGCATGTTTCAATAGCATTGCCGGTTTTCGGATACTTTCAATATAAAGCAATTTAACCTTCGGGCTTTTCTCCGGCTCATAAGTTTCATCCATGTATTGCAACACATCCTCTACTCCTGTTTGAGCACTATTCCCAACCGAATATACGCTTGAAAATGTAAGCCCCTTTGGAATACCAGACTCCATAATAAAAACAGCTGTAGCACCTGAGCCTGAAACAAAATCGACACCCTGCTCATCAACTACAGGTATAGGCTCTGTAAAAACACCATTATAATTATGATTAAGAAAACCTACACAATTAGGCCCAATAAGGCAAGAGCCTGTATCATTAATTACCTCAACAATTTGCTTTTCAAGTCTAGCTCCTTCTTCACTTTCTTCACTAAATCCGGCTGATAAAATAATAAAAGCCCTGGTTTTTTTATTCCTGGCCAGCAAACCCACCGTTATTGGGCAATATTTTGCAGCAATCGCCAGAATTGCCAGGTCGATATCAGGCAAATCCTCAGGATTCCGATAAGATCTAATTCCCTGAACCTTATCTGATTTAGGATTAACCACAAAAAGTCCACCCTCATAATTGCCATCCTTTATATTTTTCAGGACCTTTCCTCCCGGCTTTGAGAAGTCATCTGATCCACCAATCACAACGATACTCTTAGGATTGATTAATTGCTGATTTATCATAATAGTTAAAATTTTATTTCATAAAATTAATATAAGAAAACGACAAATGAAACCAATCTGAATAAACATGTATATTTAAGCAAAGCTTTAAAAAATAATTTCATATTCACTTTCACTTTTTTTCTTAATTTTGAACAATTCTATTTATTAGCATATGTTCATATACATTTATAAACTCCAGTTTAAATATATAAAAATGAAAAGATCAACAAGCCTAATTCTTTTGCTTTTCCTTGCAATCGGAAATTTTGCTCAGAAAGTAGATCTAAACTATTATCTACCTGATAATATATCCCTGAATCCTAAAATACCCACTCCTGAAGATTTTTTGGGATTTCAAGTTGGTGAATGGCACGTTTCGCATGATCAACTGGTAAGTTACATGAAACTCCTTGCTGAAAAATCTGACCGGGCAGTTATACAGGAATATGGCAGAAGTTATGAAAACAGACTATTGCTCCATCTGATTTTTACATCACCCAAAAATCAGAAAGATCTTGATGAATTGAAAAAAGCCCATCAGAATCTTTGTGATCCTTCGAAATCATCAAAGACAAATATTTCTTCCATGCCGGTGATAGTTTTATTAGGATATTCGGTTCATGGCAATGAAGCCAGCGGAGCAAACGCTTCATTGCTTTCAGCCTATTACCTTGCAGCAGCAGAAGGCGCTGAAATAGAAAGAGTACTTGAAAACAGTATTATTTTAATTGATCCTTGTTTAAATCCGGATGGCTTAACACGATTCACAACATGGGCAAATATGCACAAAAGTCAACAGATCTCTCCTGATCCAAATAATCGTGCATTTAGTGAGCCCTGGCCAGGAGGAAGAACAAATCATTACTGGTTTGACCTTAACCGGGATTACCTTTTGCTTGCAAACCCAGAAAGTATAGGCCGGGTTCAAAAACTACAGGAATGGAGACCTAATGTTGTTACAGACCACCACGAAATGGGTTCAAATTCAAGCTTTTTCTTCCAACCAGGGGTACAAAGTAGAAATAATCCATTAACACCGGATAAAAACTACATTTTAACAAAAAAAATTGCTTTCTATCATTCTGAGACACTGAATAAAATAGGCTCACTTTATTACTCCGAAGAAAGTTTTGATGATTATTATTTTGGTAAAGGATCCTCCTATCCTGATATCAATGGGGGTATCGGTATATTATTTGAACAGGCCAGTGTTCGTGGGTTTGAGAAAGAAACTGTAAATGGCAAACTCACCTTTCCTTTTGCCATCAGGAACCAGTTCAGGGTAAGCCTCTCAACTATTAATGCTTCTTACGCTCTCAAAAATGAATTACTAAATTATCAAAAAGAGTTTTTTACCAGCGGTATTAAGGAAGCTTCAAAATCCACTGTCAAAGCTTATGTTTTTGGTGATAAGTACGATTATGGAAAAACCTATGAATTTATTAAACTCCTACAGGGTCATCATATACAGGTGTATAAGTATAGCACCAAAGATTCCTATGCTGTTCCATTGAAACAAGAAAACTACAGATTGATCCGTAGTTTTTTTGAACCTGTTAATAAATTCAAGGATAGTACTTTTTATGATGTATCCACATGGAACCTTCCCATGTCCTTTAATATGCCTTATGTAAGCATTTCAAATAAAAATAACATAGGAGACATCATTAATAAAATTGAGCTTCAACCGGGAAAAATTATTTCAGAAGATATCCCTTACGCATATGTTTTTAAATGGGATGAATATTACGCCCCCAGGGCTTTGTTCAAACTTTTAAAAGCCGGGCTCACTATCAAAGTAAGCACTTCTGAATTCACTTATAATGAAAAAGATCTTAAAGAGGAATTCGGATATGGAACAATTTTAATTCCTGTCAACAATCAAAAGCTATCGCATGATAAGATCCTTAAATTATTAAAAGAGTGTACTACTGAAAGTGGAATTTATATTTATGGTTTAAAAACCGGATGGAACTCAGAGGGTATTGATTTAGGAAGTCCTAAATTTATTGCGCTAAACTATCCAAAAGTACTTATACTGGTTGGAAATAGAGTGAGCAGCCGGGATGCCGGGGAAATATGGCATCTTTTCGACACCCGCTATAAACTTCCCATTACAATGTCTGAAGTAGCCAGGGTGGGCAGAATTAAACTTACAAATTATTCAACCATCATTCTCCCCGGAGGCTCTTATAGTGAATTAGATGAAGCAGCTATTATTAAATTAAAAAACTGGGTAAAGTCAGGAGGAAATCTTATTGCCTACAAAAGTGCAAACCAATGGCTTTCATCTAATAAATTTATCGACATTAAATACAAAAAGGGAGCAAAACCAGATACAAGTATCCAAATTAATTACGTAAATAAAAGTAAGGAATATAGTAAACAGTTAGTCAGTGGAGCTATTTTTGAAGTAAACATGGATCTAACACATCCCTTAGCTTATGGCTATCATAACTCAAAGATCCCTGTTTTTAAAACCACTGCCAATATTGTTGAATTTCCTGAATCGACTGACTACAAATGGTTCAATTATAGTACAAACCCTTTGCTAAGTGGCTATGCTTCTGACGAAAATATTAAACAAATAGCAAAAACTCCATTTCTACTGGTTAAAACTATGGGGGCAGGTAAAATTATTTCTATCTTTGACAACACAAATTTCAGAGGGGTTTGGTACGGAACAAATAAGATCTTTTGTAATGCCGTTATTTTTGGCCCAATTATAAATAGTGGAAGATCAAGATATTAGTAATAAGCATTATGATGAAAGTTAAAAAAATTGCACTTATAGCATTTCTTGGCATCCTTCTCACAGGTACATTAAAAGCACAGGAATCGGGTTTTGGAATTGGAGCTATTTTTGGTTCACCAACAGGAGTTAGTTTGAAATTATGGACAGGTGAAACTACAGCATTTGATGCCAGTCTTGCCTGGTCATTTTATAACGATGGTTACTTCGCTGTAAATGTTAATTATTTATGGCATAAATTTGGCCTCATTAGAGTAGATTCAGGAAAACTCCCTTTGTATTTTGGTGTTGGGGCAAAAATGGGTATTTCCGACAATTTCCATTTGGGGATACGTATCCCTGTAGGGCTTGATTACATGTTTTCAGAAATTCCGCTGGATGTTTTTGTGGAGCTTGCACCTTCACTTATGTTGATTCCTGCTACCACTTTTCAATTTGATGGTGGAATTGGGGTAAGATATTTCTTCTAAAAAAATTACAGATCAATCAAATTTAATTGTTTTTCCAAAAGGCAAAATGCCAATGGAAGCCAATTTAAAATGCTGTAATGCAAATGGAATTCCTATTATGGTAATTGCAAAAAGCGCTCCAAAAACCAAGTGTGCCACTGCAATCCAGAATCCTCCACAAAGTATCCAAATAATATTAAGTAAAATTCCAATACACCCCTGTGGGGAATCAATATAAACCTCCCTTCCAAAAGGCCACAAAGCAAGGCTGGCAAGCTTCAAAGTCTGTATTCCAAAAGGGATGCCAATAATTATGACGATCAAGAAGATGCTGGCAATAAGGTACATTACAGAAATAAGTAAGCCTCCAAATACCAGCCATATAATATTACCTATAAATTTCATTTATCCTGATCCTCTTTCACAAAATAGGCAACTTTTTCCAATGATGTGATCATGTCATACTCTTCAAGAGAAACGTTGGATGGAACATTAAGAGGAATATGTGTAAAATTAACGATCCCCCTGATGCCATTTTTCACAAGTTGGCTCGCCACTTTCTTTGCAGAAGTTTGGGGAACTGTAATTACACCTATGGATATTCTTTTTGACTTAATCACTTTTCTTAACTCTGAAAAAGGATAACATTTTACACCCGCAATTTCCATTCCCTCTTTTCTCTTATCAATATCAAATAAGGCAACAATTCTTAGTTTTGGACGAATTCCATTTAAATAGGAAGCCAGGGCAGTACCCAGGTTACCCATCCCAACAATGGCAACATTTTGTCCTTTTTCATCATCTAATCGTTGTCCAATAACATCAATCAGATTCTCAACCGGATAACCCTTCCTGTGAACACTTGAAAATCCAAGTAACATCAGGTCCCTTCTAACCTGCACAGCTGATATCTGAATAATTTCAGCCAGTTCATGAGAAAAAATATACTCAACATTATCCTCCATTAAGTTTAATAATCTCCGTCTGTACTGACTAAGCCTCTCAACTGTTTTTCCTGGTAATGTATCCATTTTCTATTATTTAGGAATTCAACAATGTTTTTACATCATGAAGTTAAACCCGAATTAAAGCCTTTAACCAATCATACCATTGCTCCATCCCATCCCCTGATCTAACAGACAGTTCAATAAACTCAAGCTTAGGATTAACCTTCCTGGCATAATCCTTAGCTTCTTTCATATTAAAATCAAGATAAGGCAACAGGTCAATTTTGTTTATAATGCATAGATCAGCCGATTGAAACATGGTTGGATATTTCGCAGGTTTATCTTCTCCTTCTGTGGTGCTCATGATAACCACTCTCTTCTCCTCTCCCAAATCAAATAATGCAGGGCAAACAAGGTTTCCAACATTTTCAATCATCAGGAACCCCGGTTTTGATATTTGCAGTTTCTTAATTGCATTTTGAATCATAGAAGAATCAAGATGACAACCATCCCCAGTATTGATCTGCACAACCTCGGTTCCCGTTTTATTTATTCTGTCAGCATCGTTCATTGTTTGCTGATCTCCTTCAATTACATAAAAATGATGCTGTTCTTTTAAATCGGAAATTGTTTTCTCCAATAAGCTGGTTTTTCCTGAGCCAGGGGAACTAACAAGGTTCAAGGTAGTCAGACTTTTTGCCTCAAAATAACCCCGGTTCCTTTCAGCTAAAAGATTGTTTTTCAGAAGAACATCCTGCTCAACCAAAACCGCCCTTCCCTGATCGTGATGATGGTGAAGACCATCTGCTCCATGGTGGGAATGCGAATGCACTGAACCATCATGCGTATGCGCATGAGTATGTTGATCAACTTTCTCCCCTGGTTTTCTTATGGTAATTTCTTCACCCTGTCCACATCCGCAAGTATCACACATTATTTAATTCTTTTATGATGAATTTGCTGGCAAAGATATACAAATGTGAAATAAATAACAACTATTTATTTAAAATCCACAAAGCCTGTTCATTCCACCATAATTGCCCTCACTCTCAACTCTTTACCCTTAATCAAGTCATGACCATATTCATTGCAAAACGGACAGGCACTATATAGGTTATCAAGCTCATAAGCCTTGCCGGTTGACTTACATTTAGCAAGGGCCTTTATCTTGATTATCTTCCAGCTTGCACCTTCGCAAGGAGTATTCTTAATGGCAGCCTCCATTGCAAAATCCAGGGCTTCTTCTACTACTCCTGACAATTCCCCTACCTCAATTTCTATTTCTAAAACTTTTTCTGAATCATTCTTTTTTGCATAATCCATGGATATTTCCACAATACTCATAGCTATTGATAATTCATGCACGGTAAAAAATTTATTTTATTATTCGAAAAACTTGTATTATTGACAAATATTTTGTACTATTATGAAGCAGAAAGATCAAGTTATTTTATGTAATTGACAAATATTCATGTCAAAAAATTTAAACCTATGGAAAAGCTAATTTCATTAAACGTAAAATGCCCCAAGTGCAAAAAATCATTAATGGACCCTTATCGCCTGATTAACAAAAAGCCCTCTATCAGGGTGGATATTGAGGTGAATGGAAAAAAAGGGAAGTTCAGGCTTTGCTCATATTATGGCTGTTTTAATCATGAATCAGATATTGAACTACCCAAAGGTGAGATATTAACAGTTCATTGCCCTAAATGCCATGAAGAATTAATCAGTAATCATATATGTGAAGAATGCGGTGCCCAAATGATCCCCTTATCGCTTGACAAAGGTGGCCGTATATACATTTGTTCCCGTATAGGGTGTAAAAAACATTATCTGAATTTTGAAAATGTATCGGATGCCCTTAGAAAAATGTATAATGAGTATGGCTATTTTTAGTTGAGACTTTAAGGCATTAAGTTTAAACCAATAAAGAATAAAAGGAGGAGAGTCAGCCAGGCAGGCCTGATTCTCTTTTTTTTGCAGCTATAACAAGCTGACCCAATGCAATTCCACCATCATTGCAAGGAGTTTTCTCATTCACAAAAACATCAAACCCATCCGTTTTTAATTTAATTTCAACCTTTTCAAGTAAATACTTATTTTGAAAAGTACCTCCTGATAAAACCACTTTTTTGAACCCGGATGTTGCACCAATTGATTTAATAAGTTTTCGAATTATTTCAACCATCGTATTATGGAATTTCTGTGAAATTTCAGCCACAGGGACACATTGCTGCAAATCCAAAACTATTTGACGGATCATAGGCTTAACGGAGATTGTCCTTCCTATCTCAAATTCATAAAAAGAGTCATCAGGCTTATCACTAATTACGCTTTCCAACCTCATTGGAGCCTCAGCATGAAAATCAGAGTACAGACATAATCCGGTAAGGGCAGCAATTGCATCAAAAAGTCTCCCGGTGCTGGATGTTTTAGGACAATTAATATTATTCTTCAACATCTGTACAACTATTTTAAGTTCATTCCTTTTGATCTTCTGAATAAATGGCAAATCCAGCTTTATAAAGGAATCACCATATAGACTGTATAAATAGGAAATGGCCATCCTCCAGGGGTTTAATGTAGCCATATCCCCCCCGGGCATCGCCTGATAATCAAAATGACAAACCCTTTCATACCCATTAAGGTCACAAAGCATAAACTCGCCACCCCAAATATTACCATCATCACCTAATCCAACCCCGTCAAAAGCAACTCCAATAAGCTTTTCATCGAGTCCATGTTCAGCCATACATGAAGCAATATGCGCATGATGATGCTGAACTCTAATAAGAGGCAAACCAGACTGATCAGCAAACCTGGTGGACAAATAATCCGGATGAAAATCAGCCACAAACATTGTAGGCTCAATACGAAACAGGTTCTTATATCTATTGAAGGACTCCTGATAAAACTGATAGGTTTCCAAATTTTTAAGATCCCCAATATGTTGACTAAAAAAGCCCTTATTCCCTTTACCCAGACAAAAACAATTTACAAGCTCAGCCCCGGCTGCAACTATTCCTTCCACATTCTGTTTTAATAGTATTGGAGCAGGCACATAACCTCTGGATCGACGAATAATCCTCACCTTATTATTTATAACATTAACTATGGAGTCATCCACCCGGTTATAAATATCACGATTATAGGTCAGAACCGCATCACAACCAGGCAAAAACCCTTCAAGAGCTGAATTATTATCAATAACTATTGGTTCTTCTGATAAATTTCCACTTGTCAAAACCAATACCCTTTGTTTTAGTTTTTCAAAAAGGAGATAATGAAAAGGCATGTATGGTAACATCGCACCAATTGTTGGGAAACCCATTGTTACACCTAATGCCAGGTCTTTTTTCTTTTTTAATAAGACAATAGGTCTTTGCCATGAAGAAATTAGTTCTAGTTCCTTCTGGTTCAAGAAAGCATATTCCTGAAGGGCATGTTCATCTGAAAACATCACTGCAAAGGGCTTTCCTTCCCGATTCTTCAACTTACGAAGTTTCTCTACAGCCCTTTGGTTATTTGCATCACAAGAAAGGAAGAACCCTCCAATACCTTTCACAGCCAATACTCCGCCTTTATCCAGTAGAATCCGGAGTCGGGACAAAATACAATTGAGTTCAGTAGTTTCAGTATCCTTTTCAAATAATTTGTAACGAGGGCCACAAGTATGGCAAGCTATTGGTTGGGCATGAAAACGCCTGTCCAAAACATTTTCGTATTCCTCCCTGCATTTATCACACATTGTAAATACATCCATTGTTGTACTCATTCGGTCATATGGGAGTTGTTTAACAATGGTAAACCGGGGTCCACAGTTAGTACAATTAATAAATGGATAATCCAGGCGATGCTCCTGAGTTTTCAAATCATCAAGACAATCATTGCATACAGCAATATCAGGACTAACTAATGTAATTTCATCTGAGACATTCGTACTTTTAACAATTTTGAAATCAGGGAAAAATATAAAATCCAAAGGTTTGGAATCAATAGTTTCAATAATAGAGGCCGCTGGAGCATTTAACCTAACATGATCCATAAACCCGGAAATCATAGATACACTCCCGGTAACCATGATTCTCACGCCATCATTCCTGTTCTCAACTGTGCCCTTAAGTCCAAACTCCATAGCAGTCCGTAAAATAAAGGGACGAAACCCCACTCCCTGAACCAGGCCTTTAACGAATATTTTCTTTGTTTTTTCCAAATAAGTTA
>Ga0164313_10000172_pt1 | contig 45579 bp, 37 predicted proteins | sample GuaBasSedimGuay4_FD_113735 | JGI IMG/M metagenome (GOLD analysis project Ga0164313, IMG submission 113735) | Subseafloor sediment microbial communities from Guaymas Basin, Gulf of California, Mexico - Guay4, Core 4569-4, 0-3 cm | ecosystem: Environmental > Aquatic > Marine > Hydrothermal vents...
CAGGGCGCTGTCGAAGTCGTCGCCACCCAGGTGGGTGTCACCGTTGGTCGAGGCCACCTCGAACACGCCGTCCCCGATGTCGAGGATGGACACGTCGCAGGTGCCGCCGCCCAGGTCGAACACGGCGATCTTGCCTTCCTTCTTCTTCTCGAGGCCGAACGCCAGGCAGGCGGCGGTGGGCTCGTTGACGATACGCTCGACCTTGAGGCCCGCGATCTCGCCGGCGTCCTTGGTGGCCTGGCGCTGGGCGTCGTTGAAGTAGGCCGGCACCGTGATGACCGCTCGGTTGATGCTCTTGCCCAGGTAGGCCTCGGCGGTCTCCTTCAGATTGGCCAGGACCATGGCGGAGAGCTGCTGCGGCGTGAAGCGCTTCTCGACCTGCTTGCCGTTCTCGGTGACTACGACCTGCACCTCCACGGCCTTGTCGGCGTCGCCCACCAGAGCGTAGGGCACCTGCTTCTCCTCGGAGCTGACCTCCTCGTGCCGGCGTCCCATGAAGCGCTTGATCGAGTAGATCGTCTGGCGCGCGTTCGTGACCGCCTGGCGCCGGGCAGGGTGCCCCACCAGACGATCGCCGTCTGGGCTGAAGGCCACCACGGACGGCGTGGTCCGATGCCCCTCGGCGTTGGGAATCACCTTGGGCTGTCCGCCCTCCAGGATGGCCACCACGGAGTTCGTGGTGCCGAGGTCGATGCCGATGATCTGTTCGCTCATGTCGTGCTCCGGTAGAAGTTGCACCGGAAGCGTTATCAAACCCCGTGCCAAAGGCGAGGCAGGCGCTGAACGGCCCCTGAGTGCGGGTCAGGCTGGCAATTCGGCATCCTCAAGCCCGATGCCTGCCGAAATGGCGCTCGGCGCGACGCTCAGGTCAGGCCGTATTCCTTGAGCTTGCGGAATAGGGTGCGCTCGCCGATGCCCAGCATGAGCGCGGCCTTCTTGCGGTGGCCGTCCAGCAGCTCGAGCGTGGCGCGGATGTGCTCGCGCTCCACCTCCTTGGCGGTGTGGCCAGCCAGTCCGGACAGGCCGCCCTCCGCCACCGGGGGCGCCGGCACGCCTCCCGACAGGCCCGGCGGCAGGTCCGAGAGCTGCAGCACCTCGCCGGCCCCCGTGACCACCATGTTCTCGATCACGTTGCGAAGCTCGCGCACGTTGCCCGGCCAGGGCTGGGCCTGCAGCACGCGCATGATCTCAGGCGACACCGCGCCGACGGAGGTGCCGTGGCGCTCGTTGAACTCGATCAGGCAGGCCTCCACCAGCGGCGGGATGTCCACCACGCGCTCGCGCAGCGGCGGCAGCTCGAGCTGCACCACCTTCAGCCGGAAGTACAGGTCGTCACGGAAGCGGCCCTCGCTGACCTCCTCCAGCAGGCGCTTGTTGGTGGCGGCGAGCACGCGGATGTCCACCGGGACGGGCGTGGTCGAGCCCAGCCGCACGACCTCGCGCTGGTCGAGCACGCGCAGCAACTTGACCTGCGTGGTGAGCGGCATCTCCCCCACCTCGTCCAGGAACAGGGTGCCGCCCTCGGCGTACTCGATGTAGCCGATCTTGCGCGCGGTGGCCCCCGTGAAGGCGCCCTTCTCGTGCCCGAACAGCTCCGACTCCAGCAGGCTCTCGGGCAGGGCGGCGCAGTTGAGCGTGACCAGCGGCTGCGCGCGCCGGCGGCTGTTCTGGTGCACGGCCTGGGCCACCAGCTCCTTGCCCGTGCCGCTCTCGCCGGTGATCAGCAGGGTCACGTCGGTGGGCGCCACCTGCCGCATGGTGCGGTACAGGGCCTGCATGGGCGGGCTGTTGCCGATGATGCGGTCGAAGCCGAAGCGCTCGTCGAGCCGGGCCTCCAGCTCGCTGTTGCGGCGCTTGAGCTCGAGGCGCTCCACCAGCCGGGCCAACACCTGCTCCAGCTCGTCCTTGTTGACGGGCTTGGTGAGGTAGTGCGTGGCGCCGGCGGCCATGGCGGCCACGGCGCTCTGCACCGAGCCGTGACCGGTGAGGATGATCACCTCGGTGTCGCCGCGATCGCGAGCGGCGCTCAGGATCTGCATGCCGTCCACACCGGCCATGCGCAGGTCGGTGAGCACCACGTCCACCGGCGCTGCGGCCAGGGCCTTCAGCCCCGCGGCGCCCGAGTGCACCACCTGCGGCTCATAGCCCAGGCGCTCCAGGGCCTCGCCGATGGTGTCGGCGTGGGCGGCGTCGTCGTCAATGACCAGGACACGCGTCATGGCTCGCTGACCTCGCTGGCGCCTGCGGCGGGGAGCTGCTTGGGCACGGCCGGCAGACTCAGGATGAAACGCGTCCCACGGCCAAGCTCGGAGACCACACGGATCTCGCCGCCCAGCTCCTCAACGATGCGGCGCGTGGTGGGCAGTCCCAGGCCCGTGCCGCCCTGCTTGGTGGAGAAGAACGGCTGCCAGATCTTGTCGAGCGTCTCGCGCGCCACGCCCGCTCCCGTGTCGGTCACGCGTAGCTCCACGGCGTTGTCGCGCGCGCGGGTCTCCAGCAGCAGTTCGCCGCCGTCCTCCCCCATGGCCTGCTGGGCGTTGACCACCAGATTGGTCAGGGCCAGGCGCAGCAGCTTGGGGTCGGCCAGGGCCAGCCGCGCCTCGGGCGAGACGGCCGAGCGCGCCGAGATGCCCAGGCGCGCGTGCGCCGCCTCATGAAAGCTCAGCAGCCCCGAGATGAGCAGGTCGAGGTCCACCGCCGTGGGCGCCACCTCGTAGCCCCGCGCCAGGGTCAGGAAGTCGTTCACGATGGAGTCGAGCCGATTGACCTCGCCCAGCAGCAGCCGGGCGCGCCGCTGGGTGCGCTGCTCCAACGGAGTGCTCGGCTCGGCAAAGTCCTCCTCCAGCAGTTGGAGGTTCAAGGACATGGTGCTGAGCGGATTCTTGATCTCGTGGGCCAGGCCCGCGGCGAGTACGCCCATGGTCTGCAAGCGCTGCCGTCTCTGGCGTGCCGGGGTCACGATCTGCTCCCATCGAAGCTCAGAATCCTGCCATGTAGGCAGCATCCCTGCCAGAGTTGCTCGTCCAGCTGGCTCGATGACGGTCTTGAGCCCCGGCGCGACCTGAAGCCCGACGCTACAGGCTGCTGCTAGGATGCGCGCCCTATGAACCCCGCCCTCTCCATTGACCTCAGCGACGGCCACGCGCCGGCGCTGGAGCAGGCCCTGGCCGCGCTGCGTCGCGGTGAGCTGGTCGTGCTGCCCACCGAGACCGTCTACGGGCTGGCCGGCCGCCTGGAGCAGGAGCGCGTCCTGAGCGCGGCCAAGGGGGCGCGGCGGGGTCCCTTCGCCGTGGCCGTGCCGGATCGGGAGGTCGCAGAGGCCCTGGTGGGCCCCCTCCCGGGGACCGCTGCCCGGGCCGCGGAGCGCTGGTGGCCCGGTCCCATGACGCTGGTGGTGCTCACACTGGGAGACGACCCGGTGGGCCTGCGCGTGCCAGGGCATGTCTTTGTGCGGGAGCTCTTGCAGGCCCTGGGCGAGCCCCTGCTGCTCACCTCCGCCAACGCCTCGGGCGAGTCCCCGCCACGCGAGCTGTGCCAGCTCAGCGACAGCATCCGCGCCACGGCCGGCCTGATCGTGGACGGCGGCCCGTGCGCCCTGGGCGAGGCCTCGACCGTGCTGGCCTGCGGCTACGGCGCCGCACGCGTGCTCCGAGATGGCGTGGTGCATCGGGACGAGCTGGCCCAGCGCGTCTGCGGCGAGGTGCTGGTGGCCTGCAGCGGCAACACCTGCCGCAGCCCCATGGCGGCGGCCCTGCTGGAGCGCGAGCTGGCGCGAGCGGCGGCGGCCGACAGCCAACTGCTGATCCCGCGCGTCGCCAGCGCCGGTCTCATGGCGGGGCCGGGCAACCCCGCCTCCGACGCCGCCCAAGAGGCCCTGCGGGAGCGGGGCCTGGAGCTCGCGGGGCACTCGAGCACAGCGGTCGACGCCGAACGAATCGCGCAGGCCGACGTGCTGCTGGGCATGACGCAGACCCACGTCGCGCTGCTGGCCGAGGCCTGCGCCGGCAGCGGCCAACGGGTCGAGCTGTTTGACCCCGCGGGCCACGAGGTCGATGACCCTTTCGGCGCCCCGCTGTCGCACTACCGCCGCTGCGCTACGATGCTGGCAGACATGGCGACGCGTCGCGCCGCTTCCCTTTGTGCAGCGCCCTGAGGCGCCGGAGACCCGCCGCATTGAAGATCGCGCTCGGTTCGGATCACGCGGGCTGGTCAACCAAGGACCAGCTGCTCAGCATGCTCACCGCCGCAGGACATGAGGTCCACGACTGCGGCTGCGCCGGGCCCGACTCGGTCGACTACCCCGACTTCGCGGCGGCCGTGGCGCGGCGCGTGGCGTCCGGCCAGGCTGAACGCGGCGTGCTGGTGTGCGGCACCGGCATCGGCGTGTCGATCGCCGCCAACAAGCTGGCGGGTGTGCGCGCCGCCAAGCTCAATGACCCCGAGGAGGCGCGGCTGAGCCGGGCCCACAACGACGCCAATGTGGCCTGCGTCGGCGCGCGCGTGCTCGACCCGAGCGTGCTGCAGGATGTGGTGCGCGCCTTCCTTGAAGGGCCCTTCGAGGGCGGGCGCCACCAGCTGCGCCTCGACAAGATCAGCCAGCTCGAGGCGTAGCTCGCACGACGCGCGTACGTCGCGCCCCGTGCGCCGGCGGGCCTCCGCCTGGCGCACGGCGCGAGCTCAGCTCATCACTCAGCCGCGTTGGGCGTGGTGGGAGCTGCGGGCGCAGCGACGGGTGTCGCGGCGGCGGGCGGCGTCGTGTTCGCCGGCAGCGCGGGAGCGGTTGAGGCCGCGGGAGCCGCCGTCACCTCGGGCGTCGCGTCCGACTGGTTTTCACGCTCACGGGCCTCGCTGCGCTGGGCCGCGCGGGCGTTCTTGCGCGCCTTGCGGCGGCGGTTGAGCAGCTTGGCGGTGTCCGAGCGCTGAGCGCGCATGGACAGGCGGATGGCCTTGACGCGCTCACGGGCCTCGCGCCGACGACGCTCGCTGGGCTTCTCGAAGTAGCTCTTGGCTTTGGACGTGCGGGTCACGCCCTCGTTGTTGCAGAGCTTGCGGAGGCGGCGCAGGGCCTTCTCCACCGGCTCGTTGTCGCGGGTTTGGACGCGGATGACCAAGTTCAACTCCAGAGAATGCAATCGTGAGGCGAGCCTGCCATCGTAACACGCTCGGCCCGGTCTGAATCCAGCCCCTGTCGGGCAATCGTGACCAGCCCCCGAGCGGGCCTGGCGGCGAGCTGCCGCCGGCGCCCCAAGCTAAGCTGAACCGCGGCTTCAGGGGACCCCGGCCTCAGCCGAGCGGATGCGATCGAGCGCCTCATCGGCGCTGGTGGCCTCGCGCAGGGCCTCCCGCAACTCGGGGCTGCTGGTCAGCCGGGCCAGCTCGGCCAGGGTGCGGATATGGGTCTTGGTGCGGTTGGCCGGGTTCACCAGCAAGAACACCAGGTGAGTCGGCTGGCCGTCGATGGCCTCGAAGTCCAGGCCCCCGCGGGCGATGCCCAGAGCCACGACAGTCTCCTCGACCTCAGGCGCCGACGCGTGAGGGATGGCGATGCCCTTCTCCATACCCGTGGACATGGAGCGCTCACGGGCAACCAACGCGTCGTGTACCGCGTCGCGGGAGCCGGCCTCGACCTGACCCGAGGTGACCAGGGTGTCGGTCAGTTCCGAGATGAGTTCCCACTTGTCCTTGCCCTCCATGTCGAGCCGGATCGCGGCGGTGGGCAGCAGTTCAGAGAGCTTCACGGGACGGGGACCCTCGGCCAGAGACAGGGGACGGCGGCCGCCCGGCGGCGATTGGCCTCCGGGTAGAGCGCGGAACCGGACGACGATAGGCACGGGACCGGCTTGCCGCAAGCGTCCGATCCACCGATCGGAGCGGGAATACGACGTTGATCGGCCCCGTCCAAGCCCCGATCATCGGCCGATCGCCTCGGCCACCCCTCGATGGCCTCGGCGTGACCCGACGGAGCCCCCTTCACCATGCGTCCGATCGCAGCGTTCACTCTGCTGGTCCTCAGTCTGGCCGCCGCCCCCCTGGCGGCCCAGGACATCGAGGAGGTCCCAGGCACCGACGAAACCGGTGGCCACTACGTGCTCCAGTTCGATGAGGCCAAGGGCGAGAGCCTGCTCGAGTTCATCGATCTGGCCAAGGTGCTGCTGCAACGCCCGATCAACTACAACCCGCAGGAGATCGGGGACCAGATGGTCTTCATCACGGGCCCCATCCGGGTGGAGAAGCGGCGCTTCTTCCAGTTCTTCCAGGCGGTGCTCAAGGCCTACGACTACATCATCATGGACTATGGGCCCGAGGGCAGCTCGTTCCTGCGCATCCAGAAGATCACCGCGGGCCGCGGTGCCGGCGGCTCGGTCAAGCCCACCGCCCCCATCGTGGCGGTCGAGGATCTGGAGACCTACAGCCAGGATCCGGCCACGCTGATCACGACCTCCATCCCGCTGCGCTACATCGAGGCGCGCTCAGCCATGGCGTCGTTCAACCCCTTCTTCGACACGCAGATCGAGGGCATCCGCAACGTCGACAACAGCAACAGCCTGGTGATCACGGGCTTCGGCACCAACGTCTGGAGCGCGTTCAAGCTGGTGGGCCTGGTGGACGTACCGCCGTTTGAGCCCAAGCCGCACATCCGCAAGCGCATCCTCGATCACACGTCGGTGGACGAGATCGAGACCATCCTGACTGATCTGCTGGGGGCCGCGCGCGGCCTGCGGCCCGGTCAGACCAGCGCACCCCAGCAGGCCGGGTCGCTCACCATGCGAGAGATCGAGCCGCGCATCATCATCGACTCCCGCGCCAACGCCATCCTGATGGTGGGCGACGAGGACATGGTCGACCGCATCGAGTCCTGGGTCGACATCCTGGACGTGGAGGTCGACCCGCGCAGCTTCACGCACGTGTACCGCCTTCAGAACACCGACGCCGGTTCCATGGAACAGGTGCTCAACAACGTGCTCAACGAAGAGCGCAGCAACGCAGGCTCGGGCCGCGTGGGGCAGGGTGCCGCCGCCGGCGGCAGCGCCCTGGAGGTGCCCGCCAGCGTGGTCGCCGATGAGATCAGCAACTCGCTGGTGATCACCGCGTCCGACCGCAAGTACGCCGAGCTGCTGGAGATCCTGCGCCAGCTCGATGTGCGCCGCCGTCAGGTGCTGGTGGAGGCCGCCATCGTCGAGACCAAGGAAGCGCTCAACGAGGTCTTCAAGGCCGGCGTGGCCATTGGCGACCTGGACGACGGCGCCTTTGTCAGCAACTTCGGCACGCCCACCGGCTTTGATGATGCTGGCGAAATCGACCTGCCGGGCAGCCTCTCCCAACTGAAAGGAACCAACGGCGGCAACTTGGCCGCCTTCAGTGGCAGCGACATCCCGATCCCGGTCTTCTTGCAGTGGGTCTCGGGTCAGACCAAGACGCGCGTGCTCTCGCGTCCCTCGGTGCTGACCAACGACAACGAAGAGGCCGAGATGGCCACCGAGCAGGAGACCAGCTACGAGACCTCGTCCACCACGCAGAACGGCGTGACCAGCAACAACTTCGAGCAGATCACCGCCGGTATCCGCATGAACGTGTCGCCCACCATCTCGGCCGGCAACTACCTGCGCCTGCGCGTGCGCCTGGAGGTCTCCGACTTCCAGCCCAGCCAGTCCACCAACCCCTCCGCGCCGCCGGACGTGAACCGGCGCGAGTTCGACACGCCCATCACCGTGCCCGACGGCAAGACCGTCATCATCGGCGGCCTCGTCAACCACGCCGTGAGCGAGGTCGACAGCGAGATCCCCTGGCTCTCCGACCTGCCCTTCGTGGGCTGGCTCTTCCGGGCTGACCAGGACAGCCAGGCGGACACGTTCCTCTACGTGTTCATCACGGCGCACATCATCGACCCCGACTTCGCCCTGCTGGACGAGATCAGCGCGGCCCGCGCCCTCGATGTCGAGCGCCTCGGCGGCGATGTGCGTGACCTCTCCAGCCCGATCTCACCTGACGCCGTGCGTGGCGGCCGGCCGACCCTGGCCGGCGCGGACTTGTTGTTCAAGATGCCGGTGGCCGCCCTGCCGGGCGGTGGCTCGCGCGACTCCTCGGCCGACCAGCTCGGTTCGGGAGAGCGCTGAGCAGCGCGCCGAACGTACCGGGAGAAACACACCATGGACCCCGCCCTCTCCGAGCTGCTCCTCACGGACGGCGGACTGGCGCCTGACGACGTCAAGCACTGCGAGGCGCTGGCCGAGGACAGCGCCCAGAGCATCGATCGCCTGCTGGTGGCCAAGGGCTACATGCAGGAAGGCGAGATGCTCAAGCTCATGTCGCGCTACCTGGCGTACCCGTTCCAGGCCGACCTGCGCGACGTCGAGGTGCCCAGCCACTTCATCGACACGGTGCCGGTGCACTTCGCGCGCAGCTTCAACCTGGTGGGCATCGAGCAGCTGGACGGCACGGTGGTCGTCGCCACCTGTCAGCCGTTCGATCTGCACCCCATGGACGACCTGGCCACGTTCATGGGCAACGAGATCGACGTGGTGCTGGCGCCCAAGGCCGAGATCACGTCGCTGATCAACCGCGCCTACAAGATGAAGGCGGACGTGGTCGACGAGGCGCTCTCGGGCATCAGCGGCGACGACGACGATCTGATCAACCTCGACATCGACGATGGGTCCGAGGACCTGTTGGACGTGTCCAACAAAGCGCCGCTGATCAAGCTGGTCAACATGATCCTGTTCCAGGCGCTGAAGATGCGCGCCTCGGACGTGCATGTGCAGCCCTTCCCGGACAAGCTGCAGGTGCGCTACCGCATCGACGGGCTGCTCTACGACATGGAGGCGCCGCCCAAGAAGTACCAGGACGCGATCATCAGCCGCATCAAGGTCATGGGCAAGATGGACATCGCCGAGCGGCGCATGCCCCAGGACGGCCGCGCCACCCTGAGCGTGGGTGAGAGTGACGTTGATGTGCGCATCTCGTCCATCCCCACCACCTACGGCGAGCGCATCGTCATGCGTCTGCTCGACAAGAGCGCGCGCGTGTACCGGCTCTCCGACATCGGCCTCGACGCCCACAACGAGGAGATCCTGCGCCGCTACGTGAACTACACGCACGGCGTCCTGCTGGTCACCGGCCCCACCGGCTCGGGCAAGACCACCACGCTCTACGCCGCGCTGACGGAGCAGAACACGCAGGAGAAGAACATCCTCACCATCGAGGATCCGGTGGAATACAACCTGCCCGGCATCAGCCAGGTTCAGGTGAACGCCAAGAAGGGGCTGACCTTCTCGGCGGGGCTGCGCAGCTTCCTGCGTCAGGACCCCGACATCATGATGATCGGCGAGGTGCGTGACACCGAGACGGCGGACATCGCTATCCGCGCCGCGCTCACCGGTCACCTGGTGTACTCCACCCTGCACACCAACGACGCCGCCAGCGCCGTGACGCGCATGCTCGACATCGGCGTGGAGCCTTATCTGGTGGCGTCCTCGGTGGTGCTCTGCGTGGCTCAGCGGCTGGTGCGAGTGATCTGTCCCAAGTGCCGTGAGATGGTGGCGCCCGAGGGCGAGCTGCTGGCCAGCCTGCTCTCGGTTGACCTGTCACCTGATCGCTTTCCCGACGGCAAGGTGGCCCGCGGGCGCGGCTGTGACTACTGCTTCGACAGCGGCTACGTGGACCGCACCGCCATCTACGAGATGCTGCCCGTGGACGAGCCCGTGCGCGTCAACATCATGGAGCGCACGGGCGCCAGCGTGATCAAGCGCGACGCCATGCAGCGTGGCATTCTGCGCACGCTGCGCTCCGACGGTTTGCAGAAGGTCATCGACGGCGTGACCACCATCGAGGAGATCCTGCGGGTCACCACCAGAGACGAGGTCTGAAGTGCCCGTCTACACCTACAAGGCCTACGACGACACGGGCTCGGTCAAGGCTGGCATCGAGGACGCCGACTCGGCGCGCGAGGCCCGGCTACGGCTGCGCCGCAAGGGCCTGCACGTCACGGACATCGACGAGATCGAGTCCAAGGCGGGCAAGGAGCAGTCAGCCTGGACCAAGCGCCGCATGCGCAAGAAGACCATGCGCGAGCTGCCGCAGATCACGCGTCAGCTGGCCACCCTGCTGCGCTCCGGCATCCCGCTGAACGACGGGCTCAAGGCCCTGGTGGAGCAGGTCGAGTCGCGCACGCTGCAGGTCGTCTTCCGCGACATCCGCGAGCGCATCAACACCGGCGCGTCGTTCGCAGAGGCGCTGGAGCAGCACCCGGGCGTGTTCCCGCCGCTGTACGTCTCGATGATCCGAGCGGGCGAGGCCGCGGGCAACAGCGACGTGGTCCTGGCGCGCCTGGCCTCCTTCCTCATGCGCCAGGCGCAGATGAAGAACCAGGTCGTCTCGGCGCTCATGTACCCGCTGATCATGCTGGTCGTGGGCGCGGTGGTGGTGTCGATCCTGATGATCAAGGTGGTGCCGGAGCTGATCGCCCTGGTGGAGGCGCGCGACTCGGTCCTGCCGCTCCCCACCCAGATCCTCAAGGGCATCACCGAGTTCGTGGGCGACTATTGGGTGCTCATGATCACGGCCGTGATCCTGGCCAACATGGCGCTGAGCTTCACGCGCTCGCGCCCCGCCGGACGCTACGCCACCGACAAGATCATCCTGAACCTGCCCGTGGTGGGCGATCTGTTCAAGAAACAGGCCATCGCGCGCTTCGCCACCACCCTGGCCACGCTGCTCAAGACCGGCGTACCGGTGCTCGACGCCATCAAGATCGTGCGCGAGATCATCGCCAACGCCGTGCTGCAGCGCATCCTCGACGACCTGCACGCCGCCATCCTGCGCGGCGCCGATATCGCCACGCCGCTCAAGAAGAGTGGTGTGTTCCCCCCCGCCGTGGGCTACATGATCGCTGTGGGCGAGCAGAGCGGTGAGCTCGAGGAGGTCCTCGAGTCCATCGCTGAGGCCTACGAGCTCGAGGTGGATATCGCCACCCAGCGCATGACCGCCCTGCTCGAACCCATCATGATCCTGATCATGGCCGGCTTGGTCGCCTTCATCGTGATGGCGATCGTGCTGCCCATGCTCGAGCTCGGCACCTCAAACATCTGATCACTGGAGGCCAACCATGGTCCGCCCGCTCTACTCCGAGACCCCGTCCCGTCGGCGCCGCGCCGGCTTCACCCTGATCGAGATCATGGTGGTGATCACCCTGATCGGCCTGATCGCCACCATCGTGGTCCCCGGCGTCATGGAGAAGCTCGAGCAGGGCCGCGTCCAGACCAGCGAGGCCAAGATCACCGTGCTGGGCGGCGTGCTCGACAGCTACCGCATGCACCACGGCAAGTACCCCGACACGCTCAGCCAGCTGCTGGAGCCCAACGACAAGAACCTGGGCCAGCCGTACGTCAAGGACCCGGGCAAGTTCAAGGACGCCTGGGACCGCGACTTCATCTACACCAAGTCCTCCAGCCGCGACTACGAGATCGTTTCCTTGGGTGCCGATGGCCTGGAGGGAGGCGAGCACGCCGACGCCGACATCTCCTCCGACAAGAGCAAGATGCTCAACTGAGCGGGAGCGGAGCACCCGACCATGGCCCCCCGCCGACACGACCGCGGCTTCACGCTGATCGAGATGATGGTGACCATCACCATCATCGGGCTGGCCATGTCGGCGATCTTCGGCTTCGGCGGCAACATGCTGCCCCAGACGCGGCTCAAGGGCACGGCCATCGACATTGGCGACGCGCTGGTACGCATGCGCACCCACGCGCTGTTCAGCCAGCGACCGGTGGTGCTGGAATACGACCTCGAGCAGCAGGGCCTGTGGGCCTACTACCCGTTGGAGCTCGACGAGGAGGACTCGCGCGTGCTGGGGCCCGGACAGACCGAGGTGTTGCAGTTCATGCCGACCCGCTCCGGCATGCGCATCGAGCGGGTGCGCTTCCCGGACGGCAGCGAGCGTGAGGACGGCCTGGTGCAGCTGCCCATCTCGCCCATCGGCACCTGCCCGGCCCACGACGTGATCGTGGTCAACCCCGATTTTCCCGAGCTCGAGGTGCTGACCGTGCGCTTCGAGCCCGTCATGGCGGGCTACCACCTGCTGGAAGGACGCCCCGAACGCCTGGTGCTCACTGATGCCGATTTCCGCTGACCGCCGCCAGCCGGCCCCGTCGTCGCGCACGGGTACGACGAGCGCGCGCTCGCGTACGGCGCTGGCTGCGCGCGCCTCGGCGGGTTTCACGCTGCTGGAGATCATGGCCACCGTGGCCCTGGTCGGCCTGCTCGTGCTGCCCATGCTGGAGGTGCGCGAGCAGGCCACCGCGAGGGCCTACAAGGCCAGTCGCATGAACGCGGCCATGGACCACGCCGAGCGGCTGCTGGTGAAGTGCATGTCCACCGTCGAGGTCTACGACCGCTACGAGTCCCCGGTCGAGCTCGACCCGCAGTTCACCTCCATCCTGACGCTCGAGGAGTTCGACGTCTCCACCGGCCTGACCCGCGACGAGGCCGACGACATGCAGGACACCGAAGGCGAGGGCGAGAGCCTGTTCGGCGCCGTCATCCCCGGCGACGCGGGCGGCGGCGAGCTCGACGAAGACGACGAGGAGCGCAACAACCCGCACCTCATGCGCCGCTTTCGCATCCGCGTCGAGTGGCTGAGCTGGGACGGCGAAGACGACGAGTCCCATGACCACGTCGACCTCGAGGGCTACCTGCCGCGGATCTGGGAGCGCGAGCAGGAGCCCGAGGACGCCGACCGATGAGGCGCGCGCAGGCCGGCTTCACGCTGCTCGAGATCCTGGTGGCCCTGACCATCATGAGCCTGGTCATGGTGGCCCTGCAGGCCGTGCTGCAGACCACGCTGCAGACCCGCGACATGCTGGCCAACGAGGTCAGCGCCGCGCGCGAGGGCCCGGGCATCCTGGATATCATCGAGCGCGACCTGCGCCGCGCCTGGGTGCTGAACATCCAGGACGATCTCGTCTTCCTGGGCCAGGACCGCACCCTGCTGGGCGAACCGGCGGACAACCTGGTGTTCATCTCCACCTCGGGCAGCACGGTCACGCGTCGCGTGGGCGAGCGCGAGGCGGCCTCGCAGCTGGTCGAGACCGGCTACCGCTTGCGGGTCAATCCCGACCTGCCCGACGTGCTGGAGCTCTGGCGGCGGCAGGACTTCCACCTCGATGACCGCCCGCTCGAGGACGGCACCTACGAGCGCCTGCACGACCGCGTGATCGGCTTCGACGTGCAGTACTTCGAGGACCTGATCCTGGAGCACGATCCGCTCGACGAATGGGACGCCGAGGAGCGCCACGACCTGCCCGCCATGCTGATCATCAGCCTGGGCCTCGAGCTCGGCTCCCGCCTGCCTGCCGAGGAGCACCAGGCCGCCCGCGGCGAGAGCCAGACCCGCTGGTACGAGCGCGTGATCCTGCTGGGCCCCGGCCCCAATCTGGCCATGCGCGTACACCCCTACCCGCCGGAGTTCAGCGGCAGCACCGGTGGCGTCGGCGGCAGCGGCGCCGGCAGCGATGATGATCGGGAGGAGGACGAACCCGGCGAGGGCCCAAAGGACGGCGACAACCTCTTCGAGGACAACGGGGGCGGCGACGGAAACGACGGGACGCAGGACCTGGGCGACCTGCTCGACGGCTTCTTCGATGGCGATTAGGCCTGGATCAGCGCCGAAGAACACCCGAGGCTCCGACCCGCTGCGTTGCTTTGGCCTGTGCGAGAAACAAGGCGCAATCGGAGGCTGCCTCAGGTGGGCATCGCTTCTCGCTGCTAGGGAATGGTGTTGAACACGTAGGCCGAGCCGGCCTGGGTGATGCCGAACGGGTCGTCTCTCCATCCGCCGACGATGCCCCTCCGGCCGTTCTTCGTGATGGCCACGTTGACGCCTAAATTCGTGTCGGACGCGGTCCCGGCTGGGGCTGCGATGAACTGGATCATCTCACCGCTGGCCAAGTCGAACCTGTACGCAGCACCCTGGCCGCCGTTGTGGAAGGGAGCACCAACGATGACCGAGTTCGCAGCGATGCCCACTGAGAATCCGAACCCGTCGCCCGCTGCGGAGTTGTCCGCCGTGAGCATATGGAGCAGGGCACCTGTGCTCACGTCCACCACAAACGCCGCGCCTTTACCGTCCACGCCTTCAGCGCCCACGACGGCCTTGCCGCCGCAGATATCGACCGATCGCCCCAAGCGGTCGCCACAGTTTCCCTGAGGATCGGTCAGTTTGAACGTCTCGGTCCAGATGCCCGTGAGCGGGTTGCGCTTGAAGAGGTAGGCCGAGCCTGATTCGCAGTCGGAATCCCAAGGCAGCCCGTCATCATTGCGATGGGCACCGACGATGAGGGCCTCACCGTCAATAGCGACCCACTCGCCGAACCAGTCACCGTCACCCGCGGTCGACCCGTCGGAAGCGGTGAGTTTCTGTAGTTGCGAACCGCTGAGAGCGTCGAAGACATAGGCAGCGCCCCGGTGAGAGCGGTCGAACTTGGCGCCGACCAGCACGATGTCGTTACTGATTCCGATGGCGTTGCCAAAACGGGCGTCGTAGAACGGATCCTTGGGCAAGAGTTTGCAGACTTGGATGCCGGTCGCTCTGTCAAAGACATAAGCGGATCCTCCATGCGTGATGAGCTGGTTGTCTGCGGCCGCCCCCACCGCGATCAGCGTGTCGCTGAGGGCGACGTCGAACCCAAAGCCCTTGAGCGGCCCGGGGTCGTTGGGCTGGAGCATGCCGAGTTCCGCGCCCGTAGCCAGCTCGGTCAAATAGACGACCCCGGAGGCACTGTCGCACCCATAGGCGCTGATCAGCCCCAGATCGCCGTGCACGGCGACTCCAAAGCCGAACAGGTCCCCGACGTGGGCACCAGATGCGATGACGCGGGTCCCGCCGTCCCAGAAGCTCACCGACGCAGCGCCATTCACTGGTCGCCGCGAAACGGCGTGCGACACATACCCTCTCACCACCTTGATGACAGCATGCCAGAAGCCTGGAACGTCTGCTGTTCTCAGCGTGCTGCCTGCGGCCGGGCCCCAACTTTCGAGACACGACGGGCACTCTGGGGCCAAGCAGGCGTCCTCGGGATCCACGACGCCAGCTCCTGCACTGGCCATGCCCATGGTGATTTGACCAAGGGGCGTGACAGCGTTCGGTGACACCCAGTTGGCGCGATCCGCGCCGCCCGGGTGGCCGTCCTGGCCACCTGCACCACCCAGAGCGAATACAGCAAGCGTACATGCGGAGAAAACCACAGTTAGCATGTCAATGGCTCCTGTGCGGCCCCTGAACGGCGGTGTCAGTAGGGCGCCGCGGAACTATAGCCCGCCACCGGACTCGTGGGTCGGCATAGCAGCCCTGATCTGCATCTCTCACAACGGACGTCGGAGAAGCGGGCGACTCGGCCTTCCTCGCGAGCCGCCTTGTGCACGCGAGCCGCCTTGTGCACGCGAGACCCCGTGTACGCGCGAGACCCCGTGTGCGCGCGAGACCCCGTGTGCGCGCGAGACGCCTGCGGAGGCCCGGGCTGCCACCGAGACGGGCTCGGGCTACCGCGCCCGTCGGCTACGGGCAGATGCCAAGGGGCCAGGGCGCCGAACGCCCGAGCTGCCTGCTCGCCGATCTGTGGCGCAGACTCCTGGCCGGACTCCAACATCCCGCGCCCTGCCAGACCCCAGCAGGCGAACGCTCAGACGGTCGGCGCTTCGATGCGCTCCAGGCCGGCCATGTACGGCCGCAACACGTCCGGCACCACCACCGAGCCATCGGACTGCTGGTACAGCTCCAGGATCGGGATCAGGATGCGCGGGCTGGCGGCCACCGTGTTGTTGAGCGTGTGGCAGAAGCGGATGGTGCCCTCGCCGTCGCGGTAACGCAGCCCCAGGCGCCGGGCCTGGAACTCGTGGAAGCGGCTGGCGCTGTGCGTCTCACCGTAGGCGCCGCGGGACGGCATCCAGGTCTCGATGTCGTACTTCTGGATCTGGGGCTGGCCCAGGTCGCCGCCACACACATTGACCACGCGATAGGGCAGCTCCAGCGCGGCCAGCAGCTCCTCGCTGTGCTTGAGGATGGCCAGGTGCTCCTCGCGGCTGGCCTCCTCGTCCGCCGGCAGGATCACCACCTGCTCCACCTTCTCGAACTGGTGGATGCGATACAGGCCGCGGGTGTCCTTGCCCGCCGCGCCCGCCTCGCGCCGGAAGCACGCTGAACGCGCCACGAAGCGCTGCGGCAGTTCGGCCTCGTCGAGGATATCGCCGGAGTGGAACGCGGTCAGCGGCACCTCGGCCGTGCCCACCAGGTTGAGCCGGTCCTTCTCAAGCCGGTAGGCCTGATCCTCGCCGCCGGGGAAGTAAGCGGTTCCCACCATGGCCGGGTCGCGCACAAGCAGGGGCACCTCAAAGGGCTCGAAGCCCTTGGACACCATGTGATCGAAGGCGAAGTTCAGCACGGCGCGGTGCAGCAGCGCGCCGCCGCCGCGCAGCACGTAGAAGCGCGTGCCTGAGAGCTTGACCCCGCGCTCGATGTCGAGGATGCGCAGGCGCTGGCCCAGATCGACGTGATCAAGGCGCTCGAAGTCGACCTCCGGGATGGAGCCCTCCTCGCGCAGCAGCACGTTCTCCGCGTCCGTGGCGCCTTGGGGCACCTCCGGCGCCGGGATGTTGGGCACCTGCAGCATGAGCGCCTCGTACTCCACCAGCACCTCGGCCAGGGCCGACTCGCCCGCCTGGATGCTGGACTTGAGCTGCCCCAGGGCCGCCAGCTCGGCCGGGCGCTGCTCGTCCGAGAGCTGGCCCAGGGCCTTGCCGCGCTTGCGCTGCTCGGCCTTGCCGTCCTCCACGCTGCGGATCAGGCGCCGGCGCTCGTCGTCCACGACCACCAGGCGATCGAGGTCCACCTCGATGCGCTTGAGCGCGGCCCCGGCGCGCACGGCCTCCAGGTTGTCACGGATGACACGGATGTCGAGCATCGTCAGCGGATCCAGTCGCTCTTGAACGGGCCGCCCAGCAGGGCGTGGGCCTTCTGGGTCATCTGCATCTGCACCTGCTTGCCGGCCGGCGTGTCGACGCGCAGCTCGTACGGGAACCAGAGGATGTTGTCCTTGCCGGTGTTGACCTCCCACTCACCCACGCCGACCTTGCGCAGCTTGCTGGCCTTGGCGAGGGTCTTGCCGTCGTCGGTCTGCACCTCCACCTCGGGCTGCAGCGGTTGATCGAAGAACATGGCGTACTCCTCGCCGGCCTGGCCGAAGACGCGCATGGAGCGCGTGTCCAGCACGCTCTCCTGGCCGTCCTGCGTGACCTTGAAGGTCAGGTCGTAGGGCGCGCCGAAGGCCAGCTCGGTGGTCTCGCCCGCTTCGATCTTGAAGGGCTGCGCCCTGCCCGCGTAGATGCGCACCTGGTCCTGGTTGGTCTTGGAACCCTTGGCGATGCGCCCCAAGCAGAACTGATAGGTGCCCACCGGCAGCGTAACGGGCTGGCCCCTGCGGGCGGGCAGGATGTCGAAGTACGCCCCCTCGAGCTTGTCGACCTCTCGCACCACCAAGTGGCTGGGCTGCACCTTGTAGTCGAGCTCGAGCTGCAGTTCGCCCGTGGCCAGGTTCATCTCCTGCAGCGTGAGCGTCTCCTGCTCTGGGTCCTGGGTCACGCGATAGAACGTGTCGTCCACCGGCATGACCGACGAGAGCGGGATGGCCTTCTTGGCCCGCCCGATCTGCACACCATCGGGCTCGAACCAGGTCACGTGCTCGTCGTCTGAGTAGTCCGTGACCAGGTCGTCGAAGTTCTCCCAGCCCACGCCGAAGACGCCGTCCATGTTGCAGTCGAAGACCCTCCAGGTCTCACCCTGCACCTTGCCCTCCCAGTAGCTGGCCAGGAAGAAGCGCACGCGCGCGCCATCCTCCGTGGGCGCGTAGTTGAAGGCGCTGTCGAACATGAGCTCGCCCAGCCCCAGCGTGCACACCATGATGGGCCAGGTGCGCCCCTTGCTGCTGGTGAGCTCGACCCGCGTGGGCGTGGAGCTGCCCGCGAAGCGCGCGTCCGCCTCCCCGTCGCCGTTCGAGTCGATCAGGAACGTCTCGATGCCGTCCCGGCTCAGGCTCCAGGAGTCGCCGTCCGGACGCCAGCGGCCACCGCGCAGATAGTCGAACTCACCCGGGCCCTCGAGATCGATCCAGGTCTGCTGCCAGAGCTGGTACTGGTCAAACTGATAGAAGCTCGGCAGGGGCAGCTTGGGCAGCCCCTTCTTGGGGGTCTGGAGCGTGAGCTGAAACGTCTGCGGCTCGCTGTTGGGCACGAAGCTGGTGAGCGCGCGGCCCCCCGTCCCGCTGCTCTCGCCCTCGCCCTCGCCGCCGGCGGCGCCCGGGAGCGCCGTGGTCTCCGGCCCGTCAGGATCGATCCCCCGGGTGCGGATGGCCTCCAGCGTGTCGCCCGCCAGCTTCTCTGCATCCGAGTGCAGCGACTGCCCCTGCGCCAGGGCCAGGACCAGCTTCATGTACTGACCCTGGTGCCACAGGCGCTGGCGCGTGAATTCGACCTGCGCCGACTGCAGGTGGCAGAAGATCTCGAACTCGACGTCGTTGACGTCCGCGAAGGCCTGGGCGGCCCCGTCGAACTCGCGCAGCACGGCACGCCAGCTCTCGTCGGAGAGCTCGATCCTTGCCTCGGCCTCCAGGCCGATCGCGGTCTCGAAACGCCCCATGGCGATGGCCCGGCGGCCGCGCCCGAACATGTCGAGGTCGATCACGAAGCGCGCGCGGCTGATGAAGCGCTCGCCGCGATCGACGCGGTCGAGGCTCCAGGCCAGCAAGCGGATCTCGAAGTAGAGCTCCTGCTCATCCGCCTTGCTGATGTCGTCCAGCAGCACGTTGAGCATGGTGTCGGCGTCGGAGCGGTAGCGCCGCACGACTTTGTCGAGCTCGTCATCCTCGTTGGACGACTTGGCCTCCACCCAGCGCTTCCAGAACTCATCGAGCGATGGCGGGGCCACCACATCCTCGAGCGGCAGGGCCGCGGCCAGCGCCATCAGGGCGGCGAAGATCAGGACCAAGCCGGAACGGATCGATGGGAGCGTCATGACAGCCTCACGGACGGGTGGGTCAGCTGCTGATCGTAGCGTGGAGCCGCGCTCAGGTCTTGCGCTGCCGCAGCTCCTGGCTGCGCCGGTTCAGGAAGCTGCGCTCTTCGTTGGAGAGGGACGCCAGCCCGCTGGCCTGGATCTTGCGCAGGATGCGGTCCATTTCCCGGCGGCCCTCGGACTCAACCGCGGCGACCTTCTCGGTCTTGTGACGCCGGAGGCCGGCCTGCGCCCGCGCCAGCACGTCACCGCGCCGGAACCAGAGCGCGCCCACGGCCGCGCCTCCCAGGTGCGCCAGGAAGGCAACGTCCGCGGCACCCGACATGAAGCCGAGCAGGTCCGAGGCCACCTTGAAGCCCAACAGGTAGATGATCGGGATGGGGATGAAGATCGGGAAGATGATCATGGTGCGCCGCGGCCAGCGCAGGGCGTAGAGCGCCATGACGCCGTAGACCGCGCCCGAGGCTCCCAGCACCGGGGTCGGGTCGCCTTGCGCCAGGCTGAAGCCCCACTGCGCCAAGCCGCCCACCACGCCCGCGCTGACGTACAGCCGCAGGAAACTCGCGCGCCCCAGCACGGCCTCCAGCTCGCGCCCCAGAAACCACAGGTAGAGCATGTTGAAGCCCACGTGGCCCAAGCTGTCCACCGCGTGCACCAGCATGTAGCTGAAGAGCTGCAACGGAAACAGCAGATTGAAGGGCCCGTCTGTGGTCACGTCCGCGATCGGATCATACGTGCCCGGGAGCCAGGCGCGCAGGGCCAGCAGATCGCCCAACACGCCCACGCGGTCCGCGCTGCCGCGGCTCCCGAACATGAGCTGCGCCAAGTACATGCCGAAGGTCAGCGTCAGGATGATGCGCAGGCCCGACCAGTCTCGGATGCCACCCGAGCCACCAAACCGGGGCTTCTGCTCGTTGTCGTACCACTGGGGTCGGAAAGCCACCGCGAGTCACTCCGGCCGACGCCGGCTCCTCAGTAGGAACGTTCGAGCACGAATGAACACAGGTCCATCAAGCTCTGGCGCTCGACCCCGTCGGGGAAGTCCGCCAGAGTCTCGAGGCATCCGTGCAGGAAGCGGTCCGCCTCCTGATGGCAGGTGCGCACGGCCGCCTCCAGCGGGAACTCATCGCACAGGCGCGCGCGGCGGTCTCCGGGGTCGGGGTCATTGAGCAGCTCGCTCAGCTTGCCCACGCCGGCGGCGTCCAGCCCCTGCGCCAGGCGGATCACCGGCAGGGTCACCTTGCCCGTCTCGAGGTCCGTGCCCAGTGATTTGCCGGCCACGCGCTCATCGCCCACCACGTCGAGGCAGTCGTCGATGATCTGAAAGGCCACGCCCAGGTCGATGCCGAAGCAGGCCATGGTGTGAGCCTGGCTGTCCGAGCCACCGCCGTAGTGGATGCCCAGGAAACAGGAGCTCTTGAACATGGACGCGGTCTTGGCCTTGATCACGCTGAAGTAGCGCTCTTCATCGGGGTGGCCGTCGAACTTGAAGAAGTTCTGGTCGATCTCGCCACGGCACAGGTTCTGCGTCATGAGCGACATCTCGCGGGCCGCCACCAGCGTGGGCAGCTTGAGCGAGAGGTCGAAGGTGCGCGCGTAGATCATGTCGCCCAGCAACACCGGCACCTCGTTGCCGTGCAGCGCGTTGAGGGTCGGCACCTTGCGCCGCACGTCGGCGCGGTCGAGCACATCGTCGTGCAGCAGCGTGGCCATGTGCAGGGCCTCCAGCATGGCCCCGATGGTGGCCAGCTCGTGGGCGTGGCTGCCCACCAGGCCGCCGCACAGGTGCACCATGGCCGGGCGCAGGCGCTTGCCGGAGAACTGGCTCACGTGCTCCATCAAGGCCAGCACCGACTCGGCGTGGTCCGTCAGGATCTCCTCCCGCAGGATGCGGTCGGTCTCGGCCATGCCCTCCAGCACCGGCTCCATGATGTCTCTTGCGAGCAGGCTCATGACGGCGAGAGTCTCCGGGCGCGCGCGAGGTCAGCGGGGGTGTCCACGTCCAGCAGCGGCAGCCCGTCGGCCGGCGCCGGCACGCGCGCCAGCTCCAGCCGGTCGATCCAGCCGCGCAAGGCACGACCGCCACTCGCCGCGTAGGCCTCTGCGGCGGCGCGGGCAGGCGCCGTGCGATACAGGCCGTGAAAGGGTTGCAGACCGTGGGGGTCTTCGAGCAGCACGGCGTCGGCGCTGGTGTGCTTGGCCACGTCTCGCAGGCGCTCCACCAGCGCCGCGTCGCCATAGGGCAGGTCGCAGGGCAGCAGCAGGCACCAGGCATGGCGCGCCTGGGACAGCCCCGACAGCACCGCGCCCATCGGCCCCGGCACGCCCGGCGCGTCGGCCAGGTGCCGCGTCCCGGGCACGTCCAGCTCGCGCTCGCCGCGCAGCAGCAGCAGCTCGTCGGAGACCTCGCGCGCCAGCCGCAGCACGCGCTCCAGCATGGCCACGCCACCCACGGTGCGCAGGGCCTTGCTGCCGCCCAGGCGCCGGGCGAGCCCGCCCGCCAGCACCAACGCAGAGAGAGAAGGCTCGCCGCGGCTCACTTGCCTGGGTCGCTCCCGTCCTTGTCGTTGTCCGAGGCCGAGGTGTCTTTGTCGTCCTCCCCGGCCTCGCCTTCGCGTAAGCCGGCCTTGAACTCGTTGATGCCGGAGCCAAGCGAACGGGCTACGCCCGGGATGCGGTTGCCGAACAGCACCAACACCACCGCGAGGATCAGGATCCACTCCCATCCACCAGGAATGGCGAAGGCCAGCAGAGATGGAGGCAGCAAGGTGGCGACTCCCAGAGGAACAGGGGACCAGTATAGGGCCTGGGGTGCTCATGACTCTACGCCGCAACGTCAAACCCCGGCCCAGGGCCGGCGCCCAGCGTGGAGCCACGGGCTGTGGGGCTTCAGTCCCGCGCGGCGACGCCCGCCTGGCGCATGGCGCTCTGCATGGCGGTCCCGATGGCGGAGGGCGTGTCGGCCATGGTGACCCCGGCGCCGCGCAGCGCCGCGATCTTGTCGGACGCCGCGCCCGCACCGCCGGAGATGATGGCCCCCGCGTGCCCCATGCGCTTGCCGGGAGGGGCGGTGGAGCCGGCGATGAACGCCGCCACGGGCTTGGTCATATGCTCCTGGATGTAGTCGGCCGCCTGCTCCTCGGCGGTGCCGCCGATCTCCCCGATCATGACCACGGCCTCGGTGCCCGCGTCCGCCTGGAACATCTTCAGCACGTCGATGAAGTCGGTGCCGTTGACCGGGTCGCCGCCGATGCCCACGCAGGTGCTCTGGCCCAGGCCCAGGGTGGTCAGCTGCCAGACCGCTTCGTAGGTCAAGGTGCCGGAGCGCGAGAGCACGCCCACCTTGCCCTTGGCGTGGATGTACCCCGGCATGATGCCGATCTTGCACTCGCCCGGAGTGATGACACCGGGGCAGTTGGGGCCCACCAGCCGCGTGCCGCTGCCGGCCAGCTCGCTCTTCACGCGCATCATGTCCAGCACCGGAATGCCCTCGGTGATGGCCACCACCAGTTCGATGCCCGCGCCGGCGGCCTCGAGGATGGCGTCGGCCGCGAAGGGCGGCGGCACGTAGATGACCGACGCGTTGGCGCCGGTCTCGTCCACGGCCTCGGCCACGGTGTCGAAGACGGGCACACCCAGGACGGTGGTGCCGCCCTTGCCGGGCGTCACGCCGCCCACGGCGCGGGTGCCGTACTCGATGGCCTGCTTGGTGTGGAACATGCCCGTGGAGCCGGTCAGGCCCTGGGTCAGCAGGCGCGTCTCCTTGTTGATCAGGATGCTCATGCCGGGCTCCCTGCCGCAGCCGCCTCGACCGCCTTGGCCGCAGCGTCGGCCAGGTCGGAGGCGCTGATGATCGCGAGTTCGCTGGACTCCAACAGCTCCCGTCCGCGGTCGACGTTGGTGCCCTCGAGGCGCACCACCAGCGGCAGGCTGATGCCCACCTCCTTGGCCGCCGCCAGGATGCCTTCGGCGATCACGTCGCACTTCATGATGCCGCCGAAGATGTTCACCAGGATGGCCTTCACGTTGGAGTCGCTCAGGATGATCTTGAACGCCGCCGTGACCTGCTCGGCCGTGGCAACCCCGCCCACGTCCAGGAAGTTGGCCGGCTCGCCGCCCGCCAGCTTGATGGTGTCCATGGTGCCCATGGCCAGCCCGGCGCCGTTGACCAGGCAGCCGATGCTTCCGTCCAGCGCGATGTACGTCAGACCGGCGGCGGCCGCCTCGGCCTCGCGCGGGTCCTCTTCGTCGACATCACGCAGCGCGACGATGTCCGGGTGGCGGAACAGGCCGTTGGAGTCGAAGTTGACCTTGCCGTCCAACGCCACGATCTCATCGCTGGGCGTGAGCACCAGCGGGTTGACCTCCACCAGCGAGGCGTCGGTCGCCAGGAACATGTCGACCAGCTGCTTGAACACGGCGCAGGCCGGACGGATGGCGCCGGCCGGCAGACCCAGCCCATAGGCCAGGGTGCGCCCCTGCCAGGGCTCCAGGCCCACCAGCGGGTTGATCTCCGCCTTGAGGATCTTCTCGGGCGTGGCCGCGGCCACGATCTCGATCTCGACGCCCCCTTCGGTGCTGGCCATCAGCACCGGCTTGCCCAATCGCCGGTCCAGCGTGATGCCCAGGTAGTACTCGTGCGCGATGGAGCAGCCCGCCTCCACCAGCACGGTCTTGACCAGCTGGCCCTCGGGGCCGGTCTGATGCGTCACCAGGGACATGCCCAGGATGTCGTCGGCGGCCTGCCGGGCCTCGGCGACGGAGCGCACCAGCTTGACGCCGCCGCCCTTGCCGCGCCCGCCGGCATGGATCTGCGCCTTGATCACCGCCAGCTCGCCACCGAGCTGCTCGTAGGCCGCCTGCGCCTGATCGACGCTGGTGACCACCACACCCTCCGGGACCGGAATTCCGGCCTCGCGGAACAGGGCCTTGGCCTGATACTCATGGACTTTCATCCGCGTGGTTCTAACCGTCCGGAGCGGGAGGGGCAAGGCATGGACAGCGACGGCGGCGGCATCCTCACGCACGGCGACCTCGGCCAACTGCTGGATCAAGGCGCCATCAGCGCCGCCGTGCCCATCCTGGACGTCCAACGCCAGCCCACCACCCTGGACCTGCGGCTGGGGAGCGAGGCCTGGGAGCTGCCCGCCGCCTTCCTCCCACGCGGGCAGCCCGTGGAGCAGGTGGCGCGCTCGCTGGCCACGGCACGCCTCGATCTGACCCGGGGCGCCGTGCTGCGTCGGGGCCGGGTCTACCTGGTGCCGTTGCTCGAGTCGCTGGACCTGCCCGCCGACATCGCGGGGCGCGCCAACCCACGCTCATCCATCGGTCGCGTGGACGTCTTCACGCGCACCCTCAGCGACCGCAACGACCGCTTCGACGACATCCCCGCCGGCTACCGCGGGCCGCTCTGGCTGGAGGTGCTGCCGCGCAGCTTCGACGTCGCGGTGGCCACCGGCACGCGCCTGAACCAGCTGCGGCTGGTGCGCGGCCGGCACCTGTTGAGTGACGAGACCCTGGCCGCGCGCGTGGCCAGCGACGGTCTGCTCCTGGGCGGCGAGGCCCTGGGGTTGGAGCACAGCTGCCTGCTCCTGGGCCTGTCGCTACGGCCGGAGCGCGCCGGCGACCCCATCGGCTGGCGCGCGCGCTGCGACGCGCCCATGCTCGACCTGACCGACACCGAAGCGCGACACCCGGCCCCGTGGTTCGAGCCCGTGCACGCCGATCCCGACGGCAGCTTGGTGCTGCAGCCCGAAGTCTTCACGCTGCTGGCCGGCTCCGAGCGCATCGCCATGCCGCCGGACCTGGCGGCGGAGATGATCCCATGGGACATCGCCCTGGGCGAGCTGCGCACCAACTACGCAGGCTTCTTCGACCCCGGCTTCGGCTGGGGGCACCAGAGCCCGGACGGCGCCCGGGCCGTACTCGAGGTGCGCGCCCACGACGTGCCCTTCCGGGTGGAGCACGGCCAGCCGCTCTACCGCCTGCGCTACTCGCGCACCAGCTCCACCTGCCAACACCTGTACGGCGGCGAGGACTCGGCCTACCAGGGTCAGGGCCTGGCCTTGGCGCGCTTCTTCCGCTTGCGCTGAGGCGGCTCCTGGAAGATGCCCACCTCGCGCACGTGGATCGAGTTGGTGGAGCCCTTGTCCACCATCTCGCCGCAGATGATCACGAGGCGGTCACCGCGCTTGACCAGCCGGCGCTCGCGCAGCATCTGCTCGGCCTGGGCCAACATCGCGTTCACCGAATCGTGACGGCTCATGAGCATGGGCTCGATGCCCCAGAGCATGCGCATGCTGCGCCAGGTGCGCTCGTCCGGCGTGAAGCCATAGCACCTGCGCGCCACGCGCTGGCTGGCCAGCAGGCTGGCCGTGCGACCCGACTCGGTGAAGGCCAGCACGGCGGCGGCCCCCACCGAGCGAGCCACGACGCGGGCGGCACGGCACACGGCCTGCGGCACGTCCAGGTCGGCCTCGTCCGAGCGCCGCCAGAGCGGCTGCCCGGGGCGCTGCAGCTCGGACTCGCGCGCCACGGTGTCCAGCACACGCACGGCCTCCACGGGGTACCTGCCCACGGCCGTCTCGCCCGAGAGCATGAGCGCGTCCGTGCCTTCCGACACGGCCCAGGCGACGTCGGAGACCTCAGCCCGCGTGGGCGTGGGACGCTCGATCATCGACTCCAACATCTGCGTGGCCGTGATGACCGGCTTGTTAGCCCGGCGCGCGGTCTCGATGATCAGCTGCTGCGCGGCCGGCACCTTGTGGAACCCGATCTCCACGCCCAGGTCGCCGCGCGCCACCATCACGCCCGACGACTCCTCCAGGATCTCGTCCAGGTGATCGAGCGCGTCTGCTCGCTCGATCTTGGACACGATGAAGGGCTCGGGCGCGCCCAGGCGCTTGACCACGCGCTTGAGCGCGAGCACGTCCGCGGCCTCGCGCACGAAGGACAGCGCCACCGCATCCACGCCCAGCTTGAGACCGAAGGCCAGGTCATTGCGGTCCTTGCGGGTGAGCGCGGACACGCCCAGGTCGACGCCCGGGATATTGACACCCTGCCGGCTGCGCAGCACGCCTCCGTGCACGATGGTGCAGCGCACGCCGCCGTCCTCGAGCTCCAGCACGCGCAGCTCGATCAGGCCGTCCGCCAGGCGCACCACATCGCCCGGAGCCAGGCGCGCGATGGCGCCGGCCGCCTCGACGTTGAGGCGCTGCTCGGTGCTGACGCTGCGGCGCTCGCTGAGCCGCACCTCACGCCCGGAGTGCAGGTCGACCGAGTCGCCTTCGATCAAGCCCACGCGCATCTTGGGTCCGCGCAAATCCTGCAGGATGGCCACGGGGCGATCCAGCGCCGCGGCCACCGCGCGCACGTCCTCCACCACCTGCCGGTGGGACGCCTGCGTGCCGTGCGAGAAGTTGAGCCTGACCACGTCGACGCCGGCCTTGATCAGTCGCCCGATGGCGGCGGGCGACTGGCTGGCCGGGCCCAGGGTGGCGACGATACGGGTGCGACGAAGGTGCGGTCGGGTCACGGAGCGATGCTCTCTACGGGGGCTCAGCGGGGCGGCGCGATGGTAGCGCGAGCGCACCTCAGCGTGTCGTACCGTCGTCGCCAGGGGCGCTCGCGTCCAGCAGCGGCAGCAGCTGTCGCTGCAGCGCCGCGTCGGCCGGGTGGCGAGCCAGGCCGGCGCGCAGCACCCGCCGCGCCTCTCCCAGGTCGCCCATGAGCATGAATTCCTGGGCCATGGCCAAGAACAACTCGGGGGCGTCCTCACCCTCGGCGACGCGACGCTGCAGCACACCCACCCGATCGCGCGCGGCGTAGACCTCGCGCCAGCGCTGCGCCACCTCGCTGGAGCGCTGCTCGTCACCCAGGCTGGCCAGCACCTGGGACAGCAGGTACAGGGCCTCGTCGTGAGACGGCTGCCGCGCGAGCACCCACTGCGCCGCCTCCAGCGCAGCCTGGTCGTCGCCCTCGGCGTGGGCCAGGCGCGCCAGGGCGTGCCGCGCCTTGAGGTAGTCAGGCGACAGGGCCAGCGCGCGCTCGATGGCGGGCCGCGCCTGGGCCAAGCGCCCCAGCGTGAGCTCCACCTGCCCCAGCCCGTACCAGGCGCGGTGGTCGTCCGGCCGCGCCTCCACGATGAACACGAAGGCCTGGCGCGCGGCGTCGTAGGCGCCCAGCTTGTAGTGCGAGAAGCCCAGCACCCGCGCGCTCGCGCGCAGGCTGGGGTCATAGCTCAGGGCGCGCTGCATACGCGCCACGCACTCGCCGTAGCGCTGCAGCTGGTAGTCGGCCCAGGCCGCATCGAAGAGCGCCTTGGCCGGCGGACGCTCGCGCGCCAGCAGCGGCGCCAGCAGCCCCTCGACCGCCTCGGGCTGGCCGGAGACCAGCGCCCGCTCGGAGGCGATCACGAGGGCCAGGTCCTGCTCGTCCAGTGGCGGCTCGGGGGCGCCGGGCTCGGGGCCGAACGCCGGCTCGCCCGCCACCAAGGCCTCGGCGCCCACGGCCTCGCCTGGCGAGCCAGCTCCCGCCGTCGCCTCGTCGCGCCCGGGCGCGGGCGCGGGACCGCAGGCTGCCAAGAGCGCCAGCGCCAACGCGCTGCGAGCGAGCGTTCCGCAGCGCGCGCTCATGGGGCGGCGATCGACAGGGCCAGGCGCCCGGGCCGCGCCACGGCGCGCGTGAACGACTGTCCGTCAGGCATGAGCAGCTCCAGCGTGCCGGGGCCGCGCCAGCCGAACACGGGCCGCGGGTCGCCCACGGCCTGATAGCCGTTGCTCACGCGCACCCGGGACATGCGCGTGCCCTGCTCGTCGGTGAAGCGCAGCACCGTGCCCACGCCGTCCGGGTTGCCCGGCGGGCCGGCCAGATCGACCTGGAGCGACGGGCGCCCCAGGCCCGTGCCGCGATACAGCAGCACGGGCCCCGCGCGAGGGAGCAGCACCAGATCGAGCACGCCGTCATCGTTCAGGTCACCGCTGGCCAGGGCGCGGCTGACCGAGGGCACATCACCGGCCCACGGGGTGGACTCGAAGCGCCCGGCCCCGTCGTTCAGCAGCAGCAGGTCGGGCTGGGGCCAGCTCGTGTCCGTGCCCTCTGCGTCGGCCTGGGGATAGACGTGGCCGTTGGCGGTGATCAGGTCGACGTCCCCGTCGTGGTCCACATCAACGAAGGCCGCGCCCCAGCCCAGCAGCGGCAGCGACGCGCCGCTCACGCCCGCGGGCCCCGCTTGGTCCGCGAAGCGCCCTCGCCCCCCATTCAGGTACAGCGCGTTGGACTCCATGGAGAAGTTGGTCACGAGCAGGTCCTCGTCCCCGTCGCCCTCCACGTCGGCGACGGCCAGGCCCATGCCGGCCTGCTCGCGGCCGCGCACGCTGAGCGCGGTGCCCGAGAGCATGCCGCGCTCGATCACGCGCCCGCCGCCCTCGCTGCTGAACAGGAAGTTGGGCATGGAGTCGTTACTGACGTAGACGTCGGGCCAGCCGTCGCCGTTGAAGTCGCCGTCGATGCAGCCCAGGCCGTAGGACGCGCGAGCCTCGAAGCCTGCCGCGGCGGTGGCCTCCACCAGCACGCCGTCGTCGTTGCGGTAGTAGCGGTCGGCCTGGGGCGGCAGGCCCTCGGGTCCGCACATGACCGGCATGCCCTTCCAGCGGCAGCTGCGCCCGTGCTCCCCGTCCAGCGGCGGGTCGCTCGGGTCGAGCTCCAGGTAGTTGACCACGTACAGGTCCGGGTCGCCGTCGAGGTCGGCATCCAGGAACACGGCCGAGGTGCTCCAGGCGTCGCCGGCGGCGGCCTGCTCTGCCGGCACCACCGAGAAGCGCAGCCCGCCCTCGTTGTGCAACAGCACGTTGGGCCCGTGGCGCGTGAGATAGACGTCACGGCGACCGTCGCGGTCCACGTCCCCCACCGCCACGCCGTTGCAGAAGCCCGGCACGTCCACGCCGCTGCCTGGCGTCACGTCCACGAACACGAAGTCGCCGTCGTTGCGGTACAGCCTGTTGGAGCCGGCGCCCGGATCCGCGTGTGTGGGATAGGGCCCGGGCACCACCAGCAGCAGGTCGAGGTCGCCGTCGTCGTCCGCGTCGAACAGGGCCACGCCGCCGCCGTTCACCTCCAGGATCGTGTCGCAGCTCGAGCGGCCGCAGAGCATGGGCGCCAGCGCCAGCGCCTGGGGCACGAAGGGCTCGCTGGGAGCCGGCACGTCGGCGCCGCAGGCGCTCAGCCCAGGCAGCGCGGACAGCAGCGCCAAGCGGAGCAGGCAGACCAGGGGACGGCTCGGGGACGGGCTCAGGGCGAGGACCTCAGACGGGAGAAGGCGGGCTGCTCGGGCAGGCGCCGGACCAGGCCGGCGGCATCCCTCATGCTGGCGAGCCGGTCGTAGCTTTCAAGTGCCGCCTGGGCGCCGCGCTGATCGCCGGCTCCCAGCAGGGCCAACGCCAGCAGCCCGTGGCCGACCTCGTCCTCGGGCGCCGCGTCGATCAGTTGGCGCGCCTGAGCGCTGGCCGGGCCCCAGCGCTGCAGCTCGAGCAGCGACAAGCACAGGTACTGGCGCGCCTCACGGTCACCCGGAACGGCGGCCAAGGCGCCTTCGAAGTGGGCGCTGGCTTGCTCACAGCGCCCCGCGTCATAGGCCAGCAGGCCTGTCAGCCGGCGCGCCGGGCCGTGGTCGGAGGACAGGCGTAGCGCCTCGGCGAGACGACGACCGGCCAGCTTGAGGGCAGCCTGAGCCGCCGCGGCGTCACCGGCAGCCCGGGCGCGCAGGGCCTCGGCACGGTCCAGGGTGGCTTGCTCCACCAGCACCGCGGGGGCGGCCAGTTGGACGGCATGGGCCACGCGGGCGGCCTGGTCGAGGTCGGCGCGCGCCGCCGGAAGATCGCCCTGCTCCCGCGCCAGCACGGCCCGGTTGAGGTAACGCACGCTGAGGTGGCTGGCCAGCTCACGACGATCGAGCGGGCCCAGCGGCCCCTCAGACATCCGGCCCAGGAGCAGGCCCAGCACCAGCCACGCGGCCAGGGCCAGACGCGTGCGCAGGGGCTCGCGCAGGATCGCCGGCAGGCTGGCCAGGGCGAATCCAGCCCAGAGCATGCCCAGCGGCTCGAGCGGCATGCGGAAGCGTGAGGTCACGATGAACACAGCCAGGCTCGCGCCGTAGCCGACGCTGGCCCAGACCAGGACCGCACGTCCGCCGGCTCGGCCCGAGGCGGGCCCCGCTTGCCGCTCGTCGCCGTGCTCGGCATGGGATCCGCCCCCCGGGCCGGGGCCCTGCTCCTGCCGTCGCCCCCCGCGCTGACGCCAGGCCAGGGCCAGGCCCACCAGCGCCAGGGGCAACACCAGCTCCCAACGAGAGGGCGTGCGCGCCAGCAGCGGCAGCTCGGCCTCGCCCAGCGCCACCAGCGTGTTGTCCGGCGCCTCATAGCGCGAGAACAGCAGGCCCAGCTTGCGCAGCTCCAGGGTGAGCCAGCGCCCCGGCCCCGCGCGGATGTCGTCGAGCGCCGCGCCCATCCAGTGCTGCGAGACCTCGGCCGCGTTCAGCGTGCGCCCCAGCGCGCGCTCGGCGCCCGCCTGCCAGTCGCGCTGCTCGTAGCGAGGCACCTGGCGGTTGAGCGCCGTGTGTTCGATCAGGCCCGTGTCGTTGCCCGCGTGGTTGCACAAGAAGAAGGCTGTGCCCCCCGCCGCCGTGGCCCAGACCGGGTGGCCAGCCACCAGCGAGTTGCGCAGCACCAGCGGCGACAGGGCCAGGCCCAGACCCAACACCAGCCAGGCGGCGCCCGCCAACCCCGAGCGCAGACGCCGCGCGCGCAGCCCCGCGAGCACCAGCAGGGCCGCCCCGCCCCAGGCCAGCAGGTACATGTTGCCGCGCACCATGCCGCCCAGGCCCAGGCAGAGCCCGACCCAGATCCAGGCGCGCGCGCGCGCGCAGCCCAGCGCACGCTGCGCCAGCAACACCGCCAGCGGCAGCACCAACAGCGACAGCGAGACCTTGAGCAGGTGCCCCTCGTAGTACACGAACGGGCTGCTCAGGGCGGCCAGCCCCGCGGCCCACAGCCCCGCCGCGGGCGAGAACAGCGCGCGCCCCACGCGCCACAACAGCAGCACCAGCGCCAGGCCCAGGGCGTGGTTGAAGCGCTGACCCACGGCGACGGCGCGGGCCACGACCTTGGGCGGCACGGCGCCCAGACGCTCCACGTCCGAGACGCCCGGCACGCCCGACAAGCGCAGCGTCCAGCCCAGCAGCCAAGGGTAGAGCGGGGCCTGGAAGGTCACGCCAGCCACCAGCGGCTCGCCGTCGGCCACGCGCAGGGCCTGCAACAGGTAGGCCTCGCTGTCCACCAGGGGCGCAAAGCTGCGCGGGTGCTCGTCGAAGCCTGCCTGCGCCAGCAAACGGAAGCCCAGCGCCGCCAGCAGCACGAACGCGAGCGCTAGCGCCTCGGCGCGGCCTGGTGACCGGGCCCGGCCGGGCTCGCCGCTTGTGCGCCCCGTCACCCCGGGTGAGCTCACCGCAGGGCCAGATTCCGAAGCAGCATCCAGGCCTCGCGCGCCTGGCTGAGCGCTTCGGTGGGCGTGCGCAGGTGGCGCAGCCGACGCCAGAGATAGCTCGGCCGCAGGTAGAAGGACGCCACCGCGCGGCGACGCCAGCGCATGACGTCCTCGGTCGAAAAGTCGCGGGCCAGTTGGGTGGGCGCAAAGCCCGACTGGTCCATGACCACCTGCTCGGCGTTGAACAGCCCCGCTTGCAGGGCGCGCTCACGCAGGCGTGTGCCGGCGCGTGGAACGGCCACGTTGAACGACGCGTAGTCGGCGGGCAGCGAGCAGGCCAGCTCGATCGTGCGCCGGACGGAGTCCTCGGTCTCCTCGGGTAGTCCCAGGATGAAGGTGGCCGCGGTGCGCAGGCCCACCTCCTCCGCCAGCGCGAAGGCCCGCATCACCAGCTCGGGGCCGTAGCCCTTGCGGTGCCTGGCCAGGATCTCGGCGTCGGCCGACTCCACCCCCATGATCAGCGTGTGACAGCCGGCGGCAGCCATGCGCTCCAGCAGCGGGCGGTCGATGACGTCCACGCGCGTGAAGGTCCACCAACCCAGCCCCAGGTCGGCCTCGATCATGGTGTCCAGCAGCTCGTCGTAGGGTCGTCGCGGCAGCCCGAAGCACTGGTCTTGCACGAAGAGCTGCTTGACCCCCAAGCGCTTGAGCGCGAGCAGCTCGGCCAGCACGTTGTGGGCGCTGCGTACGGACACGCCCAGCTCGCCGGTGATGCAGAACGAGCAGGTGTACGGGCAGCCGTAGCCCATGCACACGCTGGCCATGGGGTAGGCGCGCGAGAAGGCGTAGCGATAGGGCAGGCCCACGAACAGGTCGTGCGCGGGCACGGGAATGTCGCGGGCGCCCGTGGCACGCGGGCGCGCACGCGGCGCCTGGCCTCGCAGCACCAGCGCGCCGTCCTTTGGCGCCTCGCCGTCGAGGTGCCGGGCCAGATCCTCGCTCATGAAGTCGGTCAGCACGCCGGCCAGGAACGGATCGCGCTCCAGGCTGCCCGCCGCGTCCGCCATGAAGAGGTCGCCGCTGGCGAAGATCGGCGCGTCGCTGCGCGCGTGCAGCTGCGCCAGGAACGCGCCGTCTTGCTCCCAGGACACGGCCCCCACCAGGGCCAGCACGGCGTCGGGCCGCGCCGCCAGCGCTCGGGACAGGGCCGCCTCCGGCGTCAGGCGCTCGACGGTGGCGTCGAGCAGGGTGAGCTGCATGCCGTGCTCACGCAGCCAGCCGCCCTGCACGCTCAGGTCGATCGGCGGGTGCAGGTAGTTGGCCTGGCTGGTCTTGCTGCAGTAGTAGTCGCGGATGACCACGCCCTGCGCGGGCGGCACCAGCAGCAACACGCGCCGGGTCACGCTCGGGCCTCCGCGCCGCGCCGCTGGGCCGGGGCCGCAAGGCCGACCACCTGCCGACAGAAGCGGGCCGTGCCTCGCACCACGTCATCCAGGCTGATGTGGCGCATGCACTCGTTCTCCCCGTTGCACATGGCGATCTTGGCGTTGTAGACGGATAGGCATGGCGAGCACCAGTAGCCGGCGTAGAACACCAGATGGCGCGGGCCCACGGGCCCGTAGAGCGCGGGCGTCTCGGGCCCGAACAGGCTGACGCTGGGCACGCCCAGGGCGGCCGCGAGGTGCAGCGGACCGCTGTCATTGGTCACCAGCAGGGCCGCGCGACTCAGCAGCACTGACAGTTCCAGCAGGCTGGTGCGCCCGGCCAGATCGACGCAGCGCGCGGCCACCTGAGCGGGCACGCCGGCCAGCACCTCGCGCACCGAGCCGCGGTCGGCCTCCGCGCCGATGAAGATGAAGCGGTCTGCGTGGGCGATCTCGTCGCCGAAGCGCGCCACCAGCTGGGCGAAGCGCTCGGCGGGCCAGCGACGCTCGACGCACAAATCGGAGGCGTTGGGGTTGATCAGGACCAAGCTGCCCTCGCCCGGCACGCCCAGGGTCTCCAGCCGGCTCCTGGCCGCCTGCTCCTCGTCGGCGCTCCACTCAGGGCCCTGCAGTTCGTGCTGCTCGCCCGGTTCGAGGCCCAGGGGACGCAGCAGCGCCAACACGGCCTCGCCGTAGGGCAGGGTCGAGTTGAAGTAGACCGGGTCCGTGAGCAGGCTGCCGCGCCAGCGCGCGCGCACGAAGAAGCCCGTGCGTCGTTTGGCGCCCGAGCCCCAGCTGACCAGGTTGCTGAGGCGCGAGTAGAACTCCAGATCGAGGGCCAGGTCGAAGCGCTGAGCTCGCAAGCGCAGCAGCAGGCGCGGGGCGGCGAGCAGCAGGCCCACGCTGCCGCCGCCGGTGGGCACCACCACGACCTCATGCACGCAGGGCAGGCGCCGGGCCAGCTGCGCGTTGGCCTCGAAGGTCAGAAACACGATGCGCGCCTCGGGGTAGGCCTGGGCCAGCCGGCGCAGCAGCGGCGTGGCCAGCAGCACCGACCCCAGCCCCAGGAACTTGGTCACGAGGATGGTCCGGGGCGCAGGCAGGGGCACGCGCCGCAGCGGGCGCGCCAGACGCACCAGCATGCAGGCGGCCGACGCCAGGGCGCAGAGCGGCAGCCCGAGCACCGCGTCCAGACGGATCAGGTTGCGGGTGCGCATGGCCTCAGGAGGAGCACTTCGAGCCGTCGGGTGCGCCGGGCCCCGACAGCAGCAGCTTGCCCAGGCCGAACGTGCCGCGCATGAGCGCCGCCGCCTTGCGCGGCACCACCAGGTGCGGCAGGAACGAGCGCAGCACCCGCGGGCTCAGGTAGAAGCGCATCATGATGCGGCGGTAGGCGCGCTCCAGGTCCTTTGCCGTGAGGCCGTTGGGGATGTACGCGATGTTGTAGAAGTTGAGCCGGGTCCAGTCGGCCACCAGCTCGCCCTGCCCTCCCAGGTCAGCCGTGATGTCCGTGTTGGGGAACGGCGTGAAGTAGGTCAGGCGCAGGGTGTCGATGGGCACCGTCTTCAAGAACTGCTCGGTCTCGCGCAGGGTCTCGTGCGTCTCTCCCGGGAAGCCGATGATGATGTAGGCGTTGCTCTTGATGCCGGCCGCGCGCGTGAGCTCCAGGGCGCGGGCCTGCATGGCTGGCGTGGCGGCCTTCTTGATGCGCTTGAGGATCTCCCAGCTGCCGCTCTCCACGCCGAAGCTGATCTGCCAGCAGCCCGCGCGCCGCATGAGCGCCAGGATCTCCGCGTCGATCTCGCTGGTGCGGGCGTTGATGCTCCACTCCAGGTCGTAGTCGCGCTCGATCAGCCCGCGGCAGACGGCCTCGAAGTCCTCACGCAGGGTCATCAGCGAGTCGTCGGTGAAGAACAGCGAGCGGATGCCGTAGTCCTTCACGAGGCGGTCGATGTTGGCCAGGATGCGCTCGACGGGCAGGGCCCGGATCGAGCGGCCGAAGGTCTGGTTGTCGCAGAAGGTGCAGCGGTAGCGGCAGCCGCGCGAGACGATCAGGTCGCTGAAGGGCGTCTTGTTCAGGTAGGTGGCAGCGGCGTGGTAGCGCCCGGGGAAGTCCTCCAGCAGGTCCCAGGCCAGGTCGGGCAGCTCGGCCAGCTCGACCTGATGCTCAAACAGCGGGTTGGCGATCACCGCGCCGTCGTCCCGGCGCGCGACGATGCCCGGCACCTCACGCGGATCCTCGCCGTGCTCGAGGCGGCCCAGCACGTCACGCAGCACGTCCTCGCCCTCGCCCACGCAGCCCAGGTCGAACACGGGCATGTGCTCGAGCGTCTCAGCCGGCAGGGCCGTGACGTGGGGCCCGCCCACCATCAGCAGCAGCTCGGGCCGCCGACTGCGCAGCTTCTCGGCCACGCGGGCGGCCTTGGCCACCGACATGGTGCTGACCGTGAAGCCCACCACGGTCGGGTCAAGTGCTTCTACGCGCGCGGCGCAGGCGTCCAGGCTGAGCCCCTCGGCCGGGCCGTCCACGATGATCGGCTCCCAGCGCAGCTGCCGGGCCACGGCGCCCAGGTACAGGAACGCGTGCGGCGGCAGGGAGTTGCCGGCCGAGGCCATGGGCCCGTAGCGGTCCTCGGCCGTCACCGGCGGGACCACGAAGACGATGCGCCGGCGATCGGGGGGCACGGGGCTCAGGGTGGCGGGCATGGGCCGAGGGCGGTGCGGGAGGCGCGAGGCTCTTGCGAGCACCAGATCCGCATATTCACAAAATATGCAGGGGCATTATGCCCTCGCTCGGGGAGCCGTGCGCTGGGAAACCCGGCGCGACCTGAGGGCTCCGTGCGGCCGCGCCGATGGCGGCTGTCTGCCCGCAGGTTGGCTGGCGGCGCTGCGACACGGTCCGCGTCCGGCGGCGCGGCGGCGGACGCCGCCATCCGCGTCAGTCGATGCGCAGCACCTGGAACAGCTCAACCGGGCTGTCGGGGCCCACCGGGATGCCCAGCTCTTCGTACTCGGGGTACGCGGCCAGCACGTCCGCGCCGTCGATGAACACATCGTAGGCCTGCACCGAGCCATCGCCGTAGAGCACGTTGATGACCTTCTGGTGGTTGGGGCCGAACTCGTTGTCGTCCGCCGCCAGGACCTGCTCGGACTCGGACTTGCCGCGAATCGGATAGGCCACCGCGTCGCGACCCGCGTAGCTGATGTCGGCCGAGCTGATGTTGTCCCAGTCGTCGTAGCTGCTGCCCATCTCGCCGTCGGCCCCCAGGTCGTTGCGGTCCTGGGTACCGGGGCAGGTGAAGACATCATTCTGGCGACCGGTGGTCTCGCGGAACTTGTGCAGCGAGAGCAAGAAGCGCATGCCCACCTCGTTGGGCCAGCGCCCCTTGTTGCGCTGGTCCTTGAAGAGCAGCAGCTGCGAGCCGATCTGGCGCAGGTTGTCGGCGCACTTGATGGTGTTGCCGTTGTCGCGCGCCGACTGCATGGCGTTGAAGCCGAACGTCATGAGCAGGCCGATCAGCGTGATGACCACCAGGATCTCGACCAACGAGAAGCCGAGCTGGCTTCGCCGGCGCTGCATCAACCTGCCCGCGACCATGCTCAGGCCCTCGCCAGCTTGCGCTTCTTGGCCGCGGCCTTGCGGGGCTTGGCCGCAGCCTTGGACTTGACGCCCATGGCCTTGTCCGCGCCCTTGCGCAGCTTGTCCGCCCGGTCCGTCTTCTCCCAGGTGAACCCGGCGCCGCTGCGGCCGAAGTGACCATGGGCAGCGGTGGCGGCGTAGCGCGGCTTCTTGAGGTCGAGCATCTTCACGATGCCCGCCGGCCGCAGGTCGAACGTCTGGCCCACCAGATCGATGATCAACTGCTCCGGCACGGTGTTGGTGCCGAAGGTGTCCACGTGGATGGAGACCGGATCGGCCACCCCGATGGCGTAGGCCAGCTGCACCTCGCAGCGCTCGGCCAGCTTGGCCGCGACGATGTTCTTGGCCACGTAGCGCGCGGCGTAGGCCGCGCTGCGGTCCACCTTGGACGGGTCCTTGCCGCTGAACGCGCCGCCGCCATGGCGCCCCATGCCGCCGTAGGTGTCGACGATGATCTTGCGCCCGGTGAGCCCGCAGTCACCGTGCGGGCCACCCACCACGAAGCGCCCGGTGGGGTTGATGTGGAACTTGGTCTTGGCGTCGATGTACTTGGCAGGCACGACCGACTTGATCACCGTGATCATGTCCTTCTTGATCGTGGCGTACTTCACGTCCTCGTCGTGCTGGGTGGAGATGACCACCGCGTCGACGCGCTTGGGCTTGCCGTCCACGTACTCGACGGTGACCTGGCTCTTGGCGTCGGGGCGCAGGTACTTGAGCTTGCCCTTCAGGCGCATGTCGGCCAGGCGCCGCACCAGGCGGTGCGCCAGGTCGATGGGCAGCGGCATGAGCGAAGGGGTCTCGCGGCAGGCGTACCCGAACATCATGCCCTGGTCCCCCGCGCCCTGCTCCTTGAACATGCCGGCGCCGGCGGTCACGCCCTGGCTGATGTCGGGCGACTGCCGGTCGAGCGTCACCATCACGGCGCAGGTGTCGCCGTTGATGCCGTAGGCGTCATCCGTGTAGCCGATCTTCTTGAGCGTCTCGCGCGCGATCTTGGCGTACTCGACCTGGCTGCGCGTGGTGATCTCGCCGCTGACGACACACAGCCCGGTGGTGACCAACGTCTCGCAGGCCACGCGGGAGTTCGGATCCCCCTTCAAGCAGGCGTCCAGGATGGCGTCGCTGATCTGGTCGGCCACCTTGTCGGGATGACCCATGGAGACGGACTCAGAGGTAAAGAGGACCTTGCGGGTCATGGATGGTGCGCTCCGGGAGCCGATTTCTGGGCGGGATTCGAACTCCCAAGGGTACCCGATCCCGCGCAGCAATCCAGCGGCGGGGCCTCCAGCAGGCCGGCCTGATCGAGCGCCGCGAGGGTGCTCTCGGTGGCGCCCGAGAGCTGCTCACAGCCCGCTCGCGCCGCTCGCCCCATGCGCTGGCGCAGCCCGCCGTCCGCGAGCAGTTCGCCCAGGCGGCGACCCAGGGCGGGGCCATCGGGCAGCACCTCGAGCCCCCCCGCGAGGCGCAGCGCGTCGGCCTCCGCCTGGCAGCTATCGAGCTGCGGCCCCACCAGCACCGGGACGCCGGCCGCCGCCGGCTCCAGCACGTTGTGCCCGCCCACCGGCACCAACGAGCCGCCCAGAAAGACCACGTCCGCCAGGCCGAACAGCGCCTCCAGCTCACCCATGGAGTCGACCAGCACCACGCTGCCCTGGCGACGCTCGCCCGTCAGCTCGCTGCGCAGTACGAAGGGCAGCTCCAGCCGCCGCAGCAGCCGTCCGATCTCCGGCACGCGGTCCAGGTGGCGCGGGACCAGCAGCAGCACCGAGGCCTGCGGACCGCCCGCCGCCAGCCAGGCGCGCAGCACCGGCTCGTCCTCGCCGTCGTGGGTGCTGCCGGCCACGAAGACCGGCCGCCGCTCGGGCAGCCCCAGAGCGCGACCCAGCTCCAGGCAGGCGGACTCGGGCGCCGCCTCGCTCAGGTCGTGCTTGAGGTTGCCGCACACCCGCACCCGCTCGCGCGGCACGCCCAGCTCGATGATGCGCTCGGCGTAGGCCGGGGTCTGTGCCGCCACCAGGGTCAGGCGATCGAACTCGGGCAGCCACCAGCGCAGCCGCCGATAGCTCACGAACGAGCCGTGGCTCACGCGACCGTTGACGATGGCCTGGGGCACGCCGGCCGCGTCGGCCAGACGCATGAGCGTGGGCCAGACCTCGAGCTCGACCGTGACGATGGCTCGCGGATCCACCCGCTTGAGCACACGCCGTACGACCCAGGGCAGGTCGAGCGGCCAGGGGATTACGGGGACGTCGGGAAACACGCGTCGGGCGGTCTCCAGGCCCGTGACGGTGCCCGTGCTGAGCACGACCGGCACGCCGCGCTGCACGATGCGCGCCAGCAGCTGCCGGCTGGCCTTGACCTCGCCCACAGAGACCGCGTGCAGCCAGAGCGGGCGCCCCCCGGGCAGCTCTGTGCCGCCCCAGCCCAGTCGCGCGGCGATCCAGCGCCACTGGCGCGGATCGCGCAGGGCGCGCACGACCCACGGCGCCAGCGCCAGCGCGCAGGCCAGGTGACTCAACAGCAGGTAGGCGAGGTGAGCCAGCGCGACCCGCGGTCGCGACCGGGTCGTGCTCACGAGTCGTACTTGGGATAGCAGCAGCGCTTGTACTTCTTGCCGCTGCCACACGGGCAGGGGTCGTTGCGGCCCACGCGCTCGGTCTTGCGCACGATGGGCGCCACCGGGCCCTCACGGCCCGCGGCGTTGGCGGCCCGCGCGCGCCCACGCTGGGCCGCGGCCATGGCGGCCGGTACCGGCGCCGCCGCCGGAGCGCCGGGCTGAGGCGCGGCATCGCGGCCCTGGATCTGGCGACCCTGCCAGCGCTGGTCGAGGCGCGCGTCATCCTCCTGGCGCACCTCGAGCCGGAAGAACATGCCGGTGACCTCCTCGGAGATGGCCGCCGTGAGCAGTTGGAACTTGTCGTAGCCCTCGCGCTTGTACTCGTCCTTGGGGTCGACCTGGGCGTAGCCACGCAGGCCAATGCCGGCCTTGAGCGCGTCCATGGCGCGCAGGTGGTCCTTCCAGCGCGAGTCGATCGTGTTGAGCAGCAGGAAGCGCTCGAGCATGCGCATGCGCTCGGGCGTCAGGCTCTCCTCGCGCTCGCTGTAGCGCCGCTCGAGCCGCTCCATCACCACGCCCAGAGCGTCGTCCGAGTCCTTGCCCGCGGCGCGCAGCTCGTCGCCGGCAAAGGGCGTGTTGAAGCGCGTGGACAGCTCGCCCACGATGCCGTCCAGGTCGGGCTCGCCCTTCTCGGGCCAGCGGCTGCTGACAATGCCGGCAGCCACCTCGTCGCACATGTCGAGGATGGTCTCGCGCAGCTCGTCGCCCTCGAGGGCCTCCTGGCGCTTGCCGTAGATGGCCTTGCGCTGGGTGTCCATGACCTCGTCGTACTCGAGCAGGTTCTTGCGGATCTCGAAGTTGCGCGCCTCCACGCGCTTCTGCGCCTTCTCGATGCCGCGGCTCACCATGCCGCTCTGGATCTCCTGGCCCTCTGTCATGCCGAGCTTCTCGAGCAGACCGCTGACCCAGTCGCGCGCGAAGATGCGCATCAGGTCGTCCTGTAGCGAGAGGTAGAAGCGCGTCTTGCCCGGGTCTCCTTGACGGCCGGAGCGGCCGCGCAGCTGGTTGTCAATGCGGCGCGACTCGTGGCGCTCGGTGCCGATCACGTAGAGCCCGCCCGCGTCCAGCACCTCCTGATGCTCGGCCGCAGCGAGCTGCTCGACCTCGGCGCGCGCCGCCTCGGGGTCCGCGTCGGGAAACAGCGCCAGGCGCGCGCGCGTCAGGCCCTCGGCGTTGCCGCCCAGCACGATGTCGGTGCCGCGCCCAGCCATGTTGGTGGCCACCGTGACCGCGCCCTTGCGGCCGGCCTGGGTGACGATCTCCGCCTCGCGCTGGTGGTGCTTGGCGTTGAGCACTTCGTGCGTGACGCCGCGGCGCTTGAGGATGCCGGACAGGTGCTCGCTGTTCTCGATGGTGGTCGTGCCCACCAGGATCGGCTGGCCATTGGCGTGACGCACCTCGATCTCGTCCGCGATGGCGTGCCACTTCTCCTTGGAGGTGCGGTAGATGACGTCGTCATCGTCCTCGCGGATGATGGGCTTGTTGGGGGGCACCGAGATCACGTCCAGCCCGTAGATCTTGCTGAATTCGGCGGCCTCCGTGAGCGCGGTGCCGGTCATGCCCGCGATCTTCTCGTACAGCCGGAAGTAGTTCTGGAAGGTGATCGTGGCCAGGGTCTGCAGCTCCTCGCGGATGCGCAGCCCCTCCTTGGCCTCCACGGCCTGGTGCAGCCCGTCCGACCAGCGCCGACCCGGCATGAGACGCCCGGTGAACTCGTCCACGATGACGATCTCGGGGCCCTGGTCGCCGTCCTGGATCACGTACTGCTTGTCGCGCCGGTACATGTAGTGCGCGCGCAGCGCCTGCTCGAGGTGGTGCGGCCACTCCATGTGCTCGGCGTCGTAGAAGGACTCCACGCCGGCCAGCTGCTGGGCGTGATCGATGCCCTCCTCGCTGAGCACGCAGGCCCGTTCCTTCTCCTTGACCTCGAAGTCGGGGCCCTCCTCCATCTGGCGCGCCACGCGGTCGGCCTGGGCGTAGAGCTGGGTGCTGCCCTCCGGGAAGCCCGAGATGATCAGCGGCGTCCGCGCCTCGTCCACCAGGATCGAGTCGACCTCATCGATGATGGCGAAGTTGAGCTTGGCCTGCACCTGCTCGGACGCGCGCGTCTTCATGTTGTCGCGCAGGTAGTCGAAGCCGAACTCGTTGTTGGTGCCGAAGGTCAGGTCGCAGGCGTACATCTGCTGCCGCTCGGTCGATTCCATCTGGCCCTGGATGGCGCCGGCGGTCATGCCCAGCGCGGCGTACACCGGGCCCATCCAATCGCAGTCGCGGCGGGCCAGGTAGTCGTTGACGGTGATGATGAACACCCCGTCGCCGGCCAGGGCGTTGAGGTACGCGGGCGCCACGGCCGTGAGCGTCTTGCCCTCGCCGGTGGCCATCTCCGCGATACGCCCCTGGTGCAGCACGATGCCCCCCAGCATCTGCACGTCGTAGGGCCGCAGCCCGAGCACGCGGAACGACACCTCGCGCGACACGGCGAAGGCCTCGGGCAGCAGGTCGTCCAGGCTCTCGCCCGCCGCCAGGCGCGCGCGGAACAGCTCGGTCTTGCCGCGCAGGGTCTCGTCATCGAGCGCGGCCATCTCGTCGCTGAGGGCGTTGATGGCGTCCACCGTCGAGGCGTAGCCCTTCACGATCCGCTCGTTGCGGTCGCCGAAGACGGTCTTGAGCAGCTTGGCGAAGGCCATGGTCAGGCGTCAGGTCCAGGAAAAAGGGGGCGCCGGGCTCTCGCTGGGGAGACCCGGTTGGTGTCTGAGGTGCGGCTGGGGGAATGTCTCACAGCGCGCCACGATGCGACAACATGTGATCGATCATCGAGAACAGCAGCTCGGCGCGAAAGGGCTTCACGAGGAAGCCGTCTGCGGCGTCGAGCTGGCTCAGCGAGAGCTGCCCGGCGGTGGCGATCAGCACCGGAATGCCGCGGGTGCGCTCGCGCGACTTGAGCTCGGCGCAGGCCACGAAACCGGTCAGGCGGGGCATCTCGTTGTCCATCAGGATCAGGTCGTAGCGCTCGGGGTCGGCGGCCTCCACGGCCTCGATGCCGTCGTGGAGCACGTCCACTTCATAGCCCCGGGCGCGCAGCAGCGTGGCCACGGTCGCGGCGATGTCCCGATCATCGTCCACCACCAGCAGGCGCAGACCGTTGGGGGCCTCGCGCCGGTGAGGATTGCCCGCCACCAGCCCCTTGAGCTGCGCGGCCGTGGGCACGCCCGCGTCATGCAGCGCCGCCTCGACCTCCGCCTTCAGGTCCTGGTTGAAGGCCTTCAGCTCCGCGAATGCCGCGCTCTCATCGGGGCTCTGCAGGTCGAACATGCTGTCGTGCGTGTCAACCTCGAACACGTACTCGCCCTCCACCAGGTGTTCATGCAGCACGAGCTTCATGAACGGGTAGCGAGCGTTACCCAGGCGCAGCACGTAGCGGTGCACCTGCGCCTCGCCGGTGACGCGGGTCTCATCGCTGAAGACCGTCAGGCACGAATCGAGCGGGGCGGAATTGTCGCTGGGGAGCGGCACGTCCGGCAGCCCCTCGCCCTCGTAGGCTGCCTCGGCATAGATGTCGAGGGCCCTGCGCAGCAAGCCCACCGTCATCTCGTCCAGCCGCATGGTTCAGGGCGTCCGCAGGGTCCCGATGACCTCGCTGACGCGCCGTCTCCCGGACGCGGCCAAGGCCTCGCGCATGCCGTCCACAATGCGCGGAACAGCGTCCGGCGCGCGGTAGTTGGCCGTGCCCACCTGCACCGCCGAGCAACCCACCGCCAGGAACTCCAGCGCGTCGTCCGCGGTCATGATGCCGCCGATGCCGATCACCGGCACGTCGACGGCCCGCACCACCTCCCAGCACATGCGCAGGGCGATGGGCTTGATGGCCGGCCCCGACAGCCCCCCCATGACCGTGGCCAGGCCCGGCTTGCCCGTGCGCCAGTCCACCGACATGGCCAGCACCGTGTTGATCAAGGAGACCACGTCGGTGCCGCCGTCACGGGCGGCGCGCGCGATCTCGGCCACGTCCGTGACGTTGGGCGAGAGCTTGGTGATGAGCGGCAGCGAAGTGGCAGCGCGTACGTCCGACACGAGCCGCTGCACGACGTCCGGGTCGCGCGCGAAGGGCAGGTGGCCGCCCTCGACGTTGGGGCACGACACGTTCAGCTCCAGGGCGTCGATGCCCGCCAGGCCATCCAGGCGCCCCGCCAACTCGGCAAACTCGGCGCTGCTGCCACCGGCCAGGTTGACCACCAGGCAGGCGCTCTTGCCCGCCAGCGTCGGCAGCACCTGCTCGATGAAGTGATCGATGCCCTTGTTGGGCAGGCCGATGCTGTTGAGCAGGCCCGAGGCGGTCTCCGCCAGGCGCGGCATGGGGTTGCCCTTGCGTGGCACCTTGGTGATGGTCTTGATCACCACCGCGCCGGCTCGCGAGAGCTCCCAGAAGGGCTCCATCTCCAGCCCCAGACCTGCCGTCCCGGATGCGGTCATGACGGGATTGGCCAGCTTGAGCGGCCCCACGTTGACCGAGAGGTCGACCTCGGACAGGTCGGGCGTCGCGCTGCGCTCTGGATTGGAGGCTGTGCTGGGTGCGGGCGACATCGGGGGCTCGGCTCCGGGCGAGCCGCCATCATAACTCGCGGAGGCGGGCTGATGCGGGGCGGGGCGGCTCACTTCTGCGGGGCCGCCCGGGCCGCTCGCCGGTCCTCTAGCAGCAGGCCCAGCGCCAGCAGGGTGACTCCCACCGAGATGGCGCTGTCCGCCACGTTGAAGATAGGAAAGGGGTCGAAGAAGCGGATGTCGAAGTCGACCAGGATGAAGTCGCGCACCGAGCCGAAGCGAAAGCCGTCGTAGATGTTTCCCAGGGCTCCCCCCAGCACCAAGGCCAGGGAGAGCTGCAGCAGCCGGGCCCGGGCCGCGGTGCTGATCATCATGAACACCACCACCACGGCCGCGCCCACCCGGAACCAGCGCAGCAGCTCGCCCATGCCCTGCAGCGCGCCCCACATCATGCCGGTGTTGCGCACCTTGGTGAACCCGAACCAGGGCTCCACCAGCATGGTACGGCCGACCTCCGGCAGCGGCTCAAAGCAGACTTGCTTGCTCCACAGATCCAGACCGAGCACGAGCGCGGCCAACACGAGCCAAGCCAGCTTGCCCCGCAACGTACGCTCGCCGTCACCGCTGAGCTGGTGGGCCGCCGACGGGTGGACCTGGTCAGGCCCCGAGGGCCCGCCGCCATCTGACGCCTCGGCCGCCGTCACCTCAGAACCCACGCTCGGCCCGCTGCTGACAGGGCACGCAGGTGGTGGCGAAGGGCAGGGCCTCCAGCCGCCTGAGCGGAATGGCGTCGTCACACTCCGTGCACAAGCCGTAGAGCTTGGCGTCCATGGCTGCCAGGGCGGTGTCGATCTGACGCAACGTGCGCGCCTCGGCCTCCATCAGGCCCAGGGTCAGGTTGCGCTCGTACGCGTCGGAGCTGTGGTCGGCCATGCTGTCGGAGTCGACGTCCGGGTCAGCGGCCCGCAGCGCCTCATCGCCCATCATGTTGAGGTCCGCGAGGATGCGCGCGCGCCTTCCCTGCAGGTCCTTGCGCAGGGGACGCAGCTGGGTGGCGCTGTACGGGCCCTTGGTCTTGCGCTTGGGCGGCGGCCCCTCGGGCTTGTCCGCGACGCCGGCGATGGCCGCTGCGGCCGCGGCCCGGCTGGCGCGCACAGCGGCGGCCCCCGTCAGTTCCGGCGCCGCCCTGGACTTGCGACGCCTCGCCGGCGTCGCGGTCTTGGCGGTCTTGGCGGTCTTGGCTGCCTTGGTCGTCTTGGCGGCCTTCGTGGCCTTCGTGGCCTTGCCAGCCGGCTTGGCGCTGCCTCCCGCGGCCAGCTTGCCCTTGCCCCCCTTGACGCCCGAACTGGACGGGGAGCTCGCACGCTTCGATCGGCTGGCGATGGCCGCCTTGATCTTGGCGCTGCGCGCGCTGCTCGTGGTGGCCTTGGTGGCCTTGACGGAGTTGCGAGACTTAGCCGCGTTGGCGCTCCTGGTCGCCTTGGTGGCCTTGACTGCCTTGGTGGCCTTGACTGCCTTGGTGCTCTTGACCGCCTTGGTGCTCTTGACCGCCTTGGTGCTCTTGACTGCCTTGGCGCTCTTGACCGCCTTGGTGCTCTTGACTGCCTTGGTGCTCCTGACCGCCTTGGTGCTCTTGACTGCCTTGGCGCTCTTGACCGCCTTGGTGCTCTTGACTGCCTTGGTGCTCTTGACTGCCTTGGTGCTCTTGACCGCCTTGGTGCTCCTGGCTGCCTTGGCGCCCCTGGCTGCCTTGGTGCCCCTGGCTGCCTTGGTGCCCCTGGCTGCCTTGGTGCCCCTGGCTGCCTTGGTGCCCCTGGCCGCC